>OBEQ010696978.1_pt1 | contig 142743 bp, 129 predicted proteins | sample 1670901 | NCBI WGS metagenome assembly OBEQ01 (sample SAMEA104232315, study PRJEB22302) | groundwater metagenome | biome: forest; feature: aquifer; material: groundwater | place: USA | collected 2011-08-07 | depth 5.4 m
ATTGTTCGGGGGCACGGGCGGCGTGGCGGCGCAGATTGTCGCGCGCATGTCGAACCTGGCCGATGTGGTCTGGAACAACGAGAGCAAGGACTGCTTGCACGTGATCCCGTACTAAGGCATGCAGGCAGCTTCGGTGGGCTGACTGACCGGCCGATTAGAATAGAGAGACCGTCGGCGCTCTCAGCGCCATCCACGGGCGACCTCCACCTCGGTGGGGGTCGCCCGTGGTGTTTCAATGTCGAGTGTCTCGCCAGAGTGAGGAAAGAGTTCACATACACTGTAGTGGCCGAGTTGATTTCATCACCCGCTTGCAGTGCAGAGTTGGTGAGACATCAGAGATGAGACCCTTCCTGACTGACCTGTCCGAGCTCCAGGAAACGCTCTCCAATTGACATAAAGATGAAGGCAGGAGTATGTAGAATATGACCGTGCTCTCACCCTCAGAGAGGAGGTCGCTGATGGGAGACCTTGGTCCACCGGATCATAATGGCCCGGCGAATTGAAGACGGGTGGCTTGGTTCGACTGTCAGTTCCATCTTCGACGGTCACATCTTTCCCCAGTACGGGAATCACACAACAAGATTCGACCGATCGAGAGAAGGAAGCTCACACACGAGGTTCCACCGTTTGAGATGAGTCACACTATCGACGTCGAGTAGGCTCAAGATCCTCAATTGCACCCGGGTCTTCCGGGGTACCACAAGCACATAACGGTCGTCGTCGTTCCAAACGTCCATCACGAGCAGCGCATGGGTCTTTCTTTCCTCTTTCCCTTGATGGCTGCCCGTGGCGGTTCTCGTGCTGATGTCACCCTGGTGTGGCTAGAAGGAGAAGTATTTCCGAACTCATTCACCAGAGGAGGTGGCCATGCTTGTCCATGAAGTCATGTCAACGGGTCTTGTAACAGTTAAGAAGACAGATACGATCCGATCAGCCGTGATGAAAATGATGCACCGTCACTGTGGGTCCCTTCCTGTGGTCGAGGCAGACAATCAGCTCGTTGGGGTGGTGACGTTGCGCGATGTCTTGATACAACTGTATCCTAACTATGGCGACTATATTCACGATAACGTACACAGCCGGAGCTTCGTCGAGATGGAAGATGGGTATACCGAGGTGCTTGGTGGGAAAGTCGAAGACGTCATGAGCAAGAATCCAATGACGGTCGGGCCCCACGATCCTATTCTGGAAGCCGCCTCATACATGGGTCTCAAGAACTTCCGTCGCATGCCCGTCGTCGACAAGAGCACGCTCGTTGGGATAGTCAGTATCAGCGACATCAACCGCGGGTTATTCATCGAGAAAGGGATGCAGCACTGAGCTAACCCGCATTATTCGTGATGGTGTGTCGCGAAATCATATAAAACCAGGCGAGGGGCAAGTGGCTCGAGGCGAGAAGAAAGACATATCTTCTGGTCGCCCCCTAGCCTCTGGCCCCGCGCCTCTCGCCCCCCCCCTCCCTTCCCCCCCCCCATACTATGGGGGAGGGAGGGGTGGGGGGCCAGCAGAAGCTGCTCATGAATAATGTGGGTTAGGCTTGGCTGGCCGAGAAAATTGAACAGCCAATCGCCGTCTTACGCATCACCCATAGGCGACCTTCTGCGGCGGGAGCCCGTGATGTTTTTCTCCAAGGGTACTCATCTTGTCTTTGCCTCATTCTGGGCCGGAGTCTGTGTGGGGCTGGCACGGGGTATGCCGGCATGCCTGATAAAATGTGGCATGCAGGCTTGTTGACATTCGTTGAAGAGGGGTTATACCCTCATCGTTGTACGTACAACGATTCATGTGAAGGGGGATGGCCCAACGCGCATCGGGCAGTGCAATCCCCGAGGTCACTCCGAACCAAGGAGGAGGTGGATATAATGGCAGACCTTAGTCCACCAGACCACAACGGCCCGCCGAGTCATGGGCGGGCTTCTCGTCAGTTAGGCTAGCCAGTTCTCAAGCGGCTCTTGTCGTGGCGTGCAGGCAACATCCATAACTACCGAAACATACCGATGAGCCGTTGTAGGGCATCTGGGCAGGCAGGTTGAACACCAGCGGCTTCACAGCGCCGCGTCTCCTCTGACGAGTCGCCTTTTAACCCTATTCCTCGCACGGGTCTTCGTTACCAACTCACAGGTGCGTTTCTTGCGAACGTGACGTACGTGAGAAGGAGGTTAGGAACATGGCTAGTACAACAACATGGGGTGGAAGCGACCGAGAGTATGACATGTCGCTCTGGTACAATTCCATGCCCCTCAAGATCGGCTGGTTTGCAATCTTGTTTGCGGTGGGCGCCGAGGTTGTGTTTCAGCGTGTGTTCGGCTACTCCCACGGCCTGGACTCCATGACGCCGGAATTCGAAAACGTCTGGATGGGTCTGTGGAAGTTCAACGTGATGTCCAACATTGTCAACGCGTCCGCGATCTTCGGGTGGCTTTGGAGTACGCGGGATCGCAACTTGGCCAACTTGGATCCCAAGACCGAGCTGAAGAGGTATTTCTACTGGATGATGTGGCTTGCATGTTACGTCTTCGGTGTGTACTGGGCGGGGAGCTACACGCTTGAGCAGGACGCGTCGTGGCATCAGGTGATCATCCGCGATACGAGCTTCACGGCCAGCCATATCATCGCCTTCTACTTCACCTTCCCGCTCTACATCACCATGGGAGTCGCGAGTTACCTCTATGCCATGACCCGGTTGCCGCAGTTCAGTAAGGCGGTCTCATTCCCCTTGGTGGGGGCGATCGTGGGGCCGATGATGATTCTCCCGAACGTGGGCCTCAATGAGTGGGGGCATGCGTTCTGGTTCGTCGATGAACTTTTTGCGGCGCCATTGCACTGGGGCTTTGTGACCCTGGGCTGGTGCGGGCTGTTCGGCGGGACGGGGGGCGTGGCGGCGCAGATCGTGGCGCGCATGTCGAACCTGTGCGATGTGGTCTGGAACAACGAGAGCAAGGACTGCTTGCACGTGATCCCGTACTAAGTCCCGCAGTCGACTTCGGCGTCCCTAAACGCCACCCACGGGCGACCTCCTAATCTAGGGGGTCGCCCGTGTTGTTTCTATTTTGAACGAGCCGAGGAATGCGGCACTGAGCCAGGATTCTTTCGAGGTACCCGTTCCGATAGACGGGGCACGCGCATCAAAACCACAACGCCGAGCTCATATCCACTCACGGCCATTCACATCGATACTCACGACACAAAGACATTCCCACTGGTCACCCCGAGCCTCTGGTCCTATGCCTCTCGCCCAACCATTGACGATTGCAGTAAAAGCGCTCATGAATAATGCGGGTTAGGCCGGTTATGTGGCGTGCAATGTTTCTGATTGTTGAGGAGGGTTGCCGATGAGGCGAACGGGTATAGGGTCACAATTTGTGATGGTCACGGGGCTCTGTGTGCTCAGCGGGTGCGCGGGGAACAGTCCGTTCGGCATCTTCGCGGACTCCACGAAAAATTGCACGGAGATGGTTTTGCAAGGAGATATTCAGACGGTGGCGAAGACCAGAGAACAACGATTTTTGGGGAAGGTGCCGGACACCACTGCTCGTTGTCTTGGAGGGAAACGCGCCGAAAGTCTTAGGGAGGGGCCCTGGTTGGATTGGCCGAATTATTGGGCCGCCGGCGATGCGACGTCTCTGGCGCCGGCGCGGCTTCTGTCCGGTGCCAAGGTGATCGGCCCCAACGCGCATGGGATCAACGCCGCGCTCTATGAGCTGGAATTGCAACGTATCGAACTCATCAAGTTCAATCTCTTCGACAACAACAAGACCTACGAGGCCTACGTCACAGGCCGCAATGGTGAGGCCGGGCCGGTGCTGAACACCTGGCCTGAAATGCGATTGCCACAGAGCCATCCCGACTTCAACTCTGTCGGTGGCGGGCAGGCGCAGGTCTGTCGAGGGGAACTGATTCGCTTCCGTACCCTCACCGGCATTTGTAACGACATCCGTAACCCACTGATGGGATCGACGAATCAACTGTTTGCACGGAACGTGGAATTCGACACCACGTTCCCTGATTTGGGTCTGTCTGAGATGACCAAGAATCGCCATGGGGATCGACTGGGACTGCTAAAGCCTGACCCGCAAGTGATTAGCCGGAAGCTGTTCACGCGAGCGCAGTCGCAGCCGGACAAGTGCCATGAGGGCTACGGCCTGCCTGGTAGCGCAAAGGAGGCCGAGTGTGACTACGAGAAGGCGCCGTTTTTCAATGTGCTGGCAGCCTTCTGGATTCAGTTCATGACCCACGACTGGTTCGCGCATCTGGAAGAGGGACACAATCGGCCTGAGTGGATGGCGGTCGGCTGCACGACGCAACTGGTCAAGAATATCGAGCAGCCGCTGACGGGCGAAGACGCCAAGAAGTTAGGCTGCCGGCCCGATGACAAGATCGATGCAGCCTTTATTGCTGAAGGCACAAAGCCGGAGACGTTCACGCAGGGCGGCAAGACCTATCTCACGCAGGCGCCGAAGACCACCGAGAATCACGTCACCGCCTGGTGGGACGCTTCGCAGCTCTATGGATATGACGAGCGATCGGGTAAGCGAGTGAAACACGATCCCAAAGACCCGGCCAAATTGCTACTGATGCCGCTCAGAAAGGAAGCCTCAGTGGGCGAGAAGCTGGGATATCTGCCGGTCTTCGACGCGGGGGATCCGATCAATCCTGAGTGGTCTGGTCAAGAGGCCACAGCCTTTCCCGATAACTGGAGCATCGGGATGAGTTTCTACCACAACGTCTTTGCTCGAGAGCACAACGCTTTTGTAAGTGAATTCCGCAGGCAGACTGTTCGTACGCCCGATGCCGATAGCGGCGTAAGAAATCCAGCCGACCCCGATCGCGTCATCCGGTACAAAGACGTCACGCCGGACGAATTATTTGAAGTCGCCCGGTTGGTCGTCGCGGCCGAGATTGCCAAAATTCACACCATCGAATGGACCACGCAGCTGCTCTACAACGAGCCGTTGAACCGGGGCATGAACGCCAACTGGAGCGGAGTCTTTGCGAAGCATGAGGTGGTGGCGGACGCGCTGAAGGAAGTCGTGCGCCGCCTTGGCGACTCGGAGGATGCCAGGAAGGCGAATAGTCTATACGCGGCATTCGCCGGAGGACCTGGCATCTTCGGATTGGGTAACCGGGTTTATGACGGGGTGCCCCTTGTGGGCTTGATCGATCCCAACAAAGAAGACCGCTGGGACTTGAAAAACGACGATCATATCAACGGAGGTGTGAATCACTTCGGTTCTCCCTTCAATTTCCCCGAGGAGTTCATCACGGTGTATCGGCTGCATCCATTGTTGCCTGATCTGATCGAGTATCGTGAGTGGGCCAATGAGCCAAACGTCATCCGGCAGAACGTGCCGGTGATCGAGACTTTCCGCGGTAAGGCGACTGAAGCTGTGCGGCAGAAGGGGTTGACCAATTGGGCGCTCAGCATGGGCCGCCAGCGGCTGGGGGCGCTGACCCTTCAGAACCATCCGCAATTTTTGCAAAATCTCAAGATGAATCGTTTGCAATCTTCCACGCAACAGATCGACGTAGCAGCACTCGATCTCATCAGGGACCGAGAGAGGGGAATCCCACGCTACAACGAGTTCCGCCGGCAGTACGGGTTGAAGCAACTGACCGGCTTCGACGACTTCGTCGATACACGTGTGTCTCAGGATTCTTCAGTCAGGCTCAAGCAGGAGCAGCTGGTGAAGACGTTGCGTGACGTGTACGGGCAACATCAGTGCAATGAGTCCAAGGTCATTACTAAGGCGCAGTTGAACGACGACCGATCGCCCATCAACGATTGTCTGGGGCATCCGAACGGCAGCCTGATCGACAACATCGAGGACGTGGATACCGTGGTGGGATGGTTGGCTGAATTCAGGCGGCCACACGGTTTCGCTATTTCCGAAACCCAGTTCGTCGTGTTTATTCTGAACGCCTCGCGCCGCCTCTTCAGCGACCGGTTCTTCACCTCCAGTTTTCGCCCGGAGTTCTATACCACCCTCGGCGTCGACTGGGTGATGCACAATGGACCGGGCCCGGAGATGATGGAGCAGGGAACGCCCAATGGCCATGAGCAGCCGGTCTCTCCCCTGAAACGCGTGCTGCTGCGGACGATGCCGGAACTAGCCGAAGAACTTCAGGGAGTGGTGAACGCGTTCGATCCCTGGGCGCGGGATCGCGGAGAGTATTACAGCCTGGAGTGGAAGCCCAGGGCGGGGGCGGAAGAAGATGAGGCGTTCGCCAAGGATAAGAAATAAGAGATGCGGATGGCCTAGTCGTTCTCTTGCTCGCGGAACGCGCACGATAAGAATGTGCTCGTTCGACGCGCGCAGTTGAGGATCGACCAGGCCATCCGCATGAAGAGATGTTGGCGAACTAGGGAGGAGAGGCGGGGAGGGGACAGGCTGGTCCCCCGTGCTCACGGAACCCCCACGATGAAAGGGGTGGAATGACACCCGTGCTGATCCCTTGCTCCCGGAGCGCGCACGATCAGAATGTGCTCGCTCGACGGCCGCAGTGAGACCAGCACGGATGCCATTCCTAGAGAGAGAAGCAAGCGAGCTTGGAAGGATCAATTAGATGGATGACGGTCGCTCGATGCGCGCAGTGGAGGGCAGCCTCGGCCACTCTCCTCACTCTCTTCGCCCGCGCTTTCTTGACTTCGTCTCCATCGGAATTTAAGATGTGGTCCCACCTGAAACTACATAAAAGGAATCTATGAAGTTCACAAATGTTCGCGAACTCAAAGCCAAGACCTCTGAGATGCTCAGAACCGTTGAGCGAGGAAACACTGTTTTGGTGACCACCCATGGACGTCCGACGGCGATGCTGGTGCCAGTAACAGAAGATGATATCGAGGACGCATTGTTGGCGTATAGCCCGACCCTTCGGAAAAAAATCGAAGCAGGTCTCAAGGACATCCGCGTGGGTCGGACGATGCTGCTGTCCGACTACAAAGCCACACGCACAAAGAAAAAGATCCGCACCGCGTGACTTGTCAGGTCTTTCTCTCAGAGAAGGCGCAACGAGACCTCAATGCCTTTTCTGACAAGATCGCGAATCAAATTCTCGCCGATTGCGCTCGCCTCGCCCACGATTCTATTCCGGACGGAAAACGGATCAAGAAGTCGCAAGGATTCAAAGACAATCTATATCGCTTGAGGGCAGGCGACTACCGCGTGGTGTTCAAGCGATCCGGCACTCGCATCGACATAGTGCGTGTTCTGAGCAAGCCGGATTTTCAGAAAGCGTATTGAACGATACGAAGGTCGTGAGAGCCACTTGCGGTCGGATATCCTGCAGCACATGACCGCCACAAAGCAGTTTTTCGAGAGGACGTTTGGAGCGGTGTGAGAGAGGGCGGCCTGATGATCTTCTGTGCTCGCGCAACACGCGATCTTCCCACAGAAGAAGGTGAAGGTTGAGGCCCAGGTTGAGCACTGACCAATCCGACTCGGCGTCTTTTCGACCCTCAACCTCGACCTAAGCCTTGGCCTTCCGATGAGACGCGCGCAGTGGGAGATCAAGCAGGCCCCCATCCATAAAGAGGTAACGGGCGAACTTGGAGGAGGGAAGGGGAGCGGCCAGGCGCCCTTCTTGCTCGCAGAGGCCCCACGATAAAAAGGATTGGAAGGGCACCCACGTTGGTCCTGTGCTCCCGGAACGCGCGCCCTGAGAAGGGTGGGATAGGGAGTCACCAGACCATCCTTCTTGCTCGCAGAACGAGCACGATGAAACTGTGTTCGTCCGATGCGCGCAGTAAAGGGCAGCCTTGCCCACTTCCCTAAGTAGGAGTTTAGCGAATTGGAAGGCCCTCGTTGGACACGCGCAGTGGGAGATCAAGCGGCCCACCCTTCCCCTGAACAGAAAAAAGCAAGCTCGGAAGACCGTTGGCGCTTCTGACACGCAACCCCTACCCCTTCCGTACGGGTGATTTCACATCGCTATAAGCGTATCCTTCGGCGGCAGAAGTGGCTCTGGTTGAAGATTTCATCCACCTCTGCTCCGATGGAAGCGACACGATGCTCCTGAAAGCTTCTGATCCATATTCGCTCCACAATCCCTCAACATGTGAACGCCGCGTATACCTAAGACATCAAGGAGAGCCGGAAGAACCACCAGGTCCATATGAGCAGGTGTTGCGGGTTCTTGGTGACCGCCATGAAAAGTCTCACCTTGGGACATTCCCAAAGGTCGTTGATCTGAGCAAGGCGAATCAGGCTGAGAGAGAACAAAGAACCCTTGAGGAAGTCAAAAAAGAAGCCCCTGTCATTTATCAAGGTGGACTCAGGACGAAAGCACGGCTTAAGGGCGTGGATTGTGAAATCGTAGGAGAACCGGATTTCCTAATCCGTGAAAGTAGCAACTATGTGATCCGTGACTCAAAGATGTCACGCAGGATCACCGAGAAAGACCATCCTGAGATTTTCGGACAACTGCAGATATATGGATGGCTCTTTGAACAGACCTTTGGCAGGCCACCCCTTCGACTCGAGATCCACAGCGGTACAGGCGCCATTGTAGAAATTCCATACGATGGCGATACAACGGCACTTCAAATTTTAGAAGAGACCGTTTCATTAAAACAGCTCAGCAAAGAGCCCTACAGCCCGGTGGGTTGGTCAAAATGTGGAGGGTGTAGCTTCCATAAACGATGCTGGCCTATTGCTGAAAAGGTCAGAGATGTTGCTCTCGTAAACGGGGTTGATCAAGGACTCGCTATCGGTTTGCGGCAACAAGGTATAGAAAATATCGACCAATTCCTATCACATTACAATGCTGCTTCCTTAGCTGAATTGAAACGGCCGTGGGGCAAAACCACTCAGAAAGTTGGATCAAGAGCAGCCTCGATCTTGCGGATGGCCAAGTCGATGGCGACAGGGCAAGAAGAACTTATCCAATCTCCCGATATCCCTATGCATCCGAATTATGTGATGTTCGACTTGGAGGGGCTACCGCCACATCTCGATGAGTTGGAAAAAATCTATCTCTGGGGGATGCAGGTGTTCGGAGAAAAGCCCGGAGTATACAGATCTGCCTCTGCTGGATTTGGTGACGCCGGCGACCGCCAAGGCTGGGAGAGTTTTTTGAATGAAGCAAAGACCATCTTCGAGGAGCACGAGGATATTCGATGGGCACACTGGCACCACTACGAGAAGACCCATCTAGACAAGTACATTGAAAGGTTTGGGGATCGAGACGGCGTAGCGGCAAGGGTAAAGAAGAATCTCCTGGATTTACTTCCAATCACGCAACGATCTGTGGCCCTACCATTACCCAGCTATAGTCTCAAGGTTGTTGAGAAGTATATTGGATTTTCCAGGACTCAAACAGAATATGGTGGTGAGTGGTCCATGGCAAAGTACATTGAGGCCACTGAATCCAATGACGACACACAGCGAACTGCGCTGTTAGATGAAATTAATAAATATAACGAGGAAGATCTCGCAGCTACATGGGCTGTCTTGCAGTGGTTGAAAGGCAAGCAACCTTCATCTGAAGCCTGAAAGACTTAACCCCTATTTTCCTTGAGAGTAGGATGGTTCGTATCTTGGAGCTGACATTGTAGTGCCTTCTCTAAATTTTCAAACAAGAATACTTCGGCGCAAGACCACACCGGAGGAGTACCGGGTCTATCGGGCAGGTCTCGAATGGGACTTGACCGATCCCATAGTTATCGAGAAGCGTGAGGATCTAAAGTCTGAGTCTCGATGGCGTGACCGAGTAGAACCCTACCACCACCAGGTCACCAATCTCATTACCTTCTGTCGCCGTCTGCCGGTCACGCTGCTCGCCGACGACGTCGGCCTCGGAAAGACGATCAGCGCCGGGTTGATCATCAGCGAATTGATCTCCCGCTCGCGTCTTTCCAAAATCCTCATCGTCTGCCCCAAGCTGCTAGGCCCACAGTGGCAGGAGGAATTGCATGCGAAATTCAACCTCACCTCGCAAATCGCGATTGGGAGAGACCTGATCGCGGCTGACCCCGAGGAAACTGGGGCCATCATCACAACTTATCATTCAGCGCGACTGCATCTCGATTCAATCCCGAAGGATCGTTTCCAGATGCTGGTGCTGGATGAGGCGCACAAGCTGCGAAATCTTTACGGCGTCGAAAATCCCCCCCAGGTCGCCAAGCGCTTCCGTAAGGCCCTCGAAGAGCGCCGGTTTCGGTTCGTGCTCATGCTCACTGCAACGCCAATCCAAAACCGTCTTTGGGATCTCTATTCACTGGTCGACCTCCTCACCGTTGCCCGAGGACACCAAAATCCCTTTGGCAGCGAGGGTATGTTTGCCCGGAAATTCATCGCCGACAATCGGGAGCAGGCGCGGCAGTTGAAGCCTGAAGCGCGCGATGAGTTCCGGTCCATCGTCTACGGGTACATGTCGAGAGTCCGGCGCGGCGATGCCAAGCTCTATTTTCCGGACCGAGTCGTACAATTGCATAAGGTCGAACCGACGCCGGCTGAGCTCCAATTGATCGCCGCCATTGCCAAACCGATCCAGAAGCTTAATCGCCTCGCGCAGATTTCGATCCTGCAGGCCCTGACCAGTAGCCCGGACGCTTTAATGGCCCAGCTAAACAACATGGCAAGGAATGGCACCGTTCATGGGGAACTTGCAGCCACTGTCCGTGCCATCGTTACCGCAATGCCTCCCAGCGCTAAGCTTCATGGACTCGGAGGGCTAATCGACAATCTCAAACGGGAAAACCCGGAACGCTGGCGACTCGTCGTGTTCACCGGGCGGTTGGAGACCCAGACCACCATTCAGGCTTTCCTGGAAAATCATGGTCTCAAGGTGGGGATAATTAATGGTACGTCCGGCCCGCGCAATCAGGAGACCATCACACGCTTCCGAAAAACCCCACCTGATTGCCACGTTATCGTGTCTACCGAGGCTGGGTCAGAGGGCGTCAACCTTCAGGTTGCCAACGTACTGGTCAACTACGACTTGCCCTGGAACCCAATGATCGTCGAACAGCGTATCGGACGCATACAACGCTTGGCGTCCGATCATGCGAGCGTCAGCATTCTCAACATCATACTGCGTGGCACCTTCGAGGAATATATCGTCGGACGCTTGATGGAAAAGCTCCAGATGGCGTCCCACGCGATCGGCGATATTGAATCCCTGCTCGAAGCATCCGGAATCAATGGAGAGGACGAGGACGGGGCAACCAGCTTTGACGAGAAGATCCGCCAGTTGGTCATCGCGGCACTCGCAGGCAAGAACGTGGAGGCAGCGACACTCCAGGAGGAGCAAAGCATCCTCGACGCGAAAAGCGCCTTGGAGCGAGAAGAAGAAAACATCAATGCGATGCTCGGCGGAACGGATGGAGCGGGGTATGTTGGGCCTCGCGCTCCGACACTACCCGGGGTGGTGCGATCTATGGAGCCGCGTGCTTTTACTCTAGCGGCCTTCAAGAGTTTGGGCGCACACATTACGCCGCAACCGCCAGACCTGTATCTTGCGGAAGAGAACGGCGGGCGTGAATACATCCGTTTCGAGGAAAGCGTGGGGGCGGGCACAAGAAGTACGCTCTACGCTCCCGGTACTGCGGGCTTCCTCCGGTTAGTCGGTCGGGTCATTGCGACCGGTATTCATGAGGTCCAGGACCTCGACCAGAACCCCGCCAAAGAAAGCGAGGAACTCGCACGTCGATGGGTCCTCACCTTCGGCGGTACGTCCAAGGCAGTAGAGATCGAAGAGGTGCTCCGTTGTTTCGAAGGGACAGCCCTCGTCCGGGTACGCGCCACCGTGGCACATGACAGCTACGAGCGCCTCGTCGAGATTTCCTGCTCACCTGCCGAGCATCACGCTCAGGTAGGCCGAACGGGGCTGGGCCCCTTGTCTAACACAATCGAGGATCCCGGCACCCTTGGGGTCAATACCAACAGATTGACAGAGGCTGCAAAACTGGATGGGGCGATCTCCGAATTTTCCCGCTTCTATATGGAAAGACGGGCGCAAGAGATACAGGCCGCTGGTGGCGATGAGCGAAAAAAAAGGAAGCTGGAGGACGAGTTCACGCCTCGTCTTGATATGACGCTGGTCTCGCTCGAAGGACGTCTACATCGCCAGCTTAAAGTAAAAGCGCAATATAGGTTTGATGCTGACTCCGAATATAGCAGCACGCTAACCGTCACACCGCATACGGGAGAGTTGGTCGACGCTCCCGTATTAGGCCTTTGCGCTCGATCAGGGAAAACTGTTCCTAAGACGTGCCTCAACCAATGCCAGATCACAGGGGAGAAGGTGTTGCAACATCTCCTCGTCCGATCCGAGATAAGCTCTAGATTCGCGCTGCCCGAGCATACCGTTCTGTGCAGTTTGAGCGGCAAGCGCGTTCTCAAGGACGAGGCCGAACTGTCAGCGGTGAGTGGACGCCTGGTTGCTAGCTCGCTCCTTAAGACGTCGGCCCTAAGCGGGAAGCGGGCAGAATCTGGTCACTTTGGCGTGTGCGAATTCACGAAGGCCGAGGTTCTTAATACAGAGTTTGCCACGAGCGAGGTGTCCGGGAAGCGATATCGCGTGGATGAGCAGATGCGTTCGGCTGTGTCTGGCAAGACAGGGCACAAGTCAGAATTTCTCATCTGCCACGAAACCAGGCAACCCCTCATAACAGCAGAGGCCGAACAATGCGAGGTAACCGGCAACTACGTCAGGCCGGGAATCCTAGAACCATGTGCTATCACGCAGAAGCGGGTCCTGCCCTCGGAGCTTGAGCGCTGCGCCGCAACCGGGAAGCGAGCGCTAAGGAAGCTTTTGGTGACAAGCAGCCTGTCGGAAGCACACATTCTCGAAGAAGTTGCCGTGCGGTCGGCTACCGGTAAATTCTGCGCTCCGGTCGAAGCCAGGCCCTGTCTTTGGAGTGGCCGGAATTGCCATCCGGACGATCTTCGCGTCTGTGGGCTAACCCGTCTGCCTATCCACTTTGAATTTGCCACGGCCAATAGCAATCCCCGCATCCAAGCGCTCGTCGACCTACTCAACGACGTCAAGAGAACCACGGACGAGCCCCAGCTTTGGGATGCCGTGGCGACAAAAGTCGCAGCAACTCTCGGAAAGGGGCGGTGCCGGGTGGTAGCTGCAATTCTTTCGCCCGACAGGTTGCATCTCGCAATCTGCGCCGAGGTCCGTACACTACTCGGTTTCCGGGTGCGGCATGCTGGTATGGTGTACTCCATCAACGACCACTCCATCGTTGGTCGGATAGCCCAAGGAGAACGTACTTCGGAAGGATGGACAGAGCCAAAATAAACAAGAATGCCGTGGAACCATTTCGCCTCGTCCGCACGCGGCAGTCTTTGCCTCTGTCTTTCTTTCGAGAACAGGACGTGCAGTCGATACGACGAAAAACTTCCGGGAGACAGAAAAGGTGTCAGTACCATTGTTCACCAGCTCCTTCTTCGGCCGTCCTCATTCTCGGTGGAAGAATAGGGGGAGCCTTTGTTGGAGCGCCTCGTCCGTGCGCGCGGAAAGCTGTGGCTAGGCTATCGCTAGCTCGTGCGGTCTAGCTACATACTACAGCTGCCCAAGAAAGTGACGACGTGACCTCGTAGAGCGGCCACGAAGCGCCGCCTCCATCGTGCGAGCGTTAATCCCATACAGATCCAACGCTACTTGGGTTGCGCGGGGCCTATCTCGATGTCGGAAGGCGTCTCGCAGTTCATGGGACTGCATCTTGGACAAGGTGGTAGGGGCAGGGATTCGAATCCGGCGCAGATACTGTGCCTGGAAGCGCAAATACCCGCCTCGCATGCGGACTCCGTACGATTCGACGAAAAACTGTCCGATCTTCGACATCAGGAGGCCGCCGAGTACTTCGAGATCCCACTCATCCGACTGAATGAAATACAGATTGTGGTGTGGGTACGTTTCACCCCGATCCAAGACCGGCTCGAGCGTATTCTTAATATCTGGGATATAGAGTTTGTGTGTATCGCTGAGGGCATGGTTGACGCGGTCAATTGTCTTGTACCACTTGCCGGCATTCTTCTCCGCTGTGTGGCGCTTCTTTAGGGCTGCCGCATGTTGCTCGTAGTAGGCTCGTAACTTTGGATAGATTTTCAGATTGACCAGTCCGTCGTGGTTCCATGGATTCACAAGATAGTGTCCGGACCATCGCACGGTTCCGCCCGCGACGTCTTTCACGAGTGCGAGCTTCAGGAGGCGGGAAGACTCCACAAGGTCCGCATCTGTCGTGATGTAGACATGATCGTTCCCAGTGGCGACGCCGATTCCCACTTTGGCATTCATCTCGAGGGGAAGAAACTGATCTTCCAGTCGTCGGAGGAGCGTCAACTGTTCGGGGGAATGGCAGGGCCAGGGGTCTGCTCCTTTGAACCATGTTTTTACCACTGCCCGATGGATACCTTGAGGCAGTATGCCGCGGCCCTTTGTCTGGAGCGTCGTTGCCAATTGTCTTGGCTGAATGTTTTCAGCTTCCTGACCGGCACTTGCCACAACGGCCGACTGCTGTTTTGTGTGTCGAATCACTGTGATCGCCGGATAGGCGTCCACTTCATCATCGAAGGCGTTGGCGTGGTGCATGCTAAGGAGCACTTCAACACTATAAGCTGAGGTAATAAGCTGCCGTAGTTCTGCCCCATATTGATTACGCATCCATCGATCAGCGCAGATAAATGCGCATACACCGCCGGTCTTCAACTGCCGAAGTGCGGCTTCGAAAAAGGCCACATAGAGATCGGCTCGACCGCGCATCGTCGGGTACGCATTGCGGTAGACCGAGGCCGTTTCTTCTGGAATATCCTCAAGCCGTACGTATGGAGGGTTTCCGATGATGAAATCAGCCTGTCTGCTATCGGCATCGAAAAGGTAATCCCGGTTTAACACCCACGCTTCGGCCAATCGTTTGGCTAGCGGGCGCCTTACCCCACGGTTCATCAGGATGTTTTGGGCAACAGTGCGCGCACGAGCAGCACTCTCCTCATCCAGCTCGTATGCGATCAAGGAATCTTGGCATTCTGACAACGATCGACCGAGATTCCGACACGACTCCACCAGGCGCTCGATCATAGGACCGAGAAATGCGCCATCACCAGCGGATGGTTCGATTGCCAGGGCATCCACCAGGTTTCTATCCGCGCAGTAGCCGCTGAGATCGAGGAGTAATTCTACGACCCAACGTTTTGTGTATACGACGCCTTTGGGCTCAATCGCGACGGCAGGAGGAAGAAGGCGGCGAAGAGGTGTGATCAGCTGAAGTTGGATACCTCGCATTGCGGCTGATGGGCTTATCTGGTTGTCTGCCACTAGGGCCTCGAACTTTCCGATGAGGTAGGGGAGGGAGGAAGCGGCTGATACTAACTTGTCTGCGCTATTCGTTCAAGATTCATTCACCAGCACCAGGAAAGGTAGATCCGAACAGAGCAGCACGGTCAGCTCTTGGTGATGCCGGATGCATTCCTGACAGAGGATCGCTCCATCGATTTCCCTTCCGAGCGCGCCACGTGTCGGGATGCGCGAGCCATCGGCCATAAGCTCTTCGAAGGCCCTGCTGTATACCGCGTCCATTCCTTCAGTTGCGAGCGTTTCCTCAAGCTCGTATGATAGGGCCATGACTTCAGAGTCTGTCACGCGCATCAAGTCGAAGACGCCTGTGCCCTACGAGCTTACGGCGATTCATCACGATACCCACGACACGAAGACGTTTTGTTTTGCCCTGCCTGACGAGGCCACGTTGGACATGCTGCCAGGCGATTATCTCTATGTCCATGCGACGCTCGACGGGAAGACCGTGAAACGACCGTACACGCCGTCGTCGATGCCTGGCGCCACGGGGTACTTCGACTTGACGGTTAAGCGGTACGAAACCGGCACGGTGTCGAAGTATCTCCATGACCGGGAGCCCGGAGACACCGTGCTGATGAGCGGGCCGAATCCTGGCGGCCATTGGGTGGACGGCATGGCGAAGCAGGTGGGGTTTGTGGCGGGCGGCACGGGCATCACCCCGATGATTTCCATCATTCGCTGGATTCTCGCCAAGAGCCTCCCGGTTGAGTTGTTTCTGGTCTTTGCCAACAAGGCCGAGGCCGACATCATCTTTCGAGACGAGTGGGACGAGGATGTACGCGAACACGCGAGCTTCAATTGCTATCACGTTCTGGAGCAGCCTCCTAAAGGCTGGTCGCAGGGCACGGGCCGCATCACCGAGGCCATGCTCCGCGGGCATCTACCGCCGCCAGGTCCCGACACCGTGATCTTTCTCTGCGGCCCCCCACCGATGACCGACGCGTTGGAAGCAGCTCTCAAAGCGATCGGCCACTCCGAGCAAGCCATCATCCTTCCATAATCATTACGGCGAATAGAAGGTCGAGTCTTGCAACCCAACATTGCGGAGACTATCTCCCTGCGGCTTTTCCAACTTTCACATTCCTCCTCGTTTGCTTCTGGAAAATGTGCCTGGGCTTGCCCTGGCAGCCCCTTGGAATCGGGGAACTCAAGGGGGATAATGAGCAGGTCGCTGCATCGTTCGATCTTGCACCTCCAAGGAGGCTGCTATGCGAATTCTTCTGGCCGTCGACGAGTCCGAGAGCTCCCATCGCGTTGTCCAGTATGTTGGATCTCTCCTGGGCCGAACACCTGATGTCGTCGTCACGCTTTTTCATGTGCTCAAGCCCATGCCCCGAGAGTTGTTGGAGCACGGCGGATCTGAAAATCCTGCCGCTGAAGCAGAGTTGAGCGTGCAGTTGCGCAATGATCAGGATGCCTGGATTCGCAAGGAACGGGAATCCGAGTGCCATGTTCTGAGGAAGGCGTGCGAGGCGCTGATAGAGTCCGGATTCGACACGAGCCACGTGGTAGTGAAGTATGGCCATGAGGATGATATTGCCAGAAATATTCTCGAAGAGGCGCGAAGCGGATGTTACGACACCATCGTCGTGGGGCGGCATGGGACGTCCCGGATCAAGCAGATCTTCGGCGGCGGCGTGACCGATCAATTACTGCGCGATGCAAAGGGCTTAGCGATCTGGGTGGTGGAGTGAAACGGTCAATGCCTCGTTGATCTTCTCTCCAAGACTAGGTAGCCCCATGTGGCACTGCGTATACGCATCATATCTGAATCGTCGCAAGTTGAGGGAAAGCTGCCGTAAGCCACCGCTGGCCTACTTTCCGGGTGTCGCGTCACTGGCAACGTTTCTGCTTCTGAGTAGTGTCCCCCTGTGTGCGGAGTGGGCGGCGGTCGAGAAAGACTATCTCTTGCAGGGACTACAGGCTGTGTACGTCGATCCAGACAGCATTCGCAGAGAAGGGAATCTGGTGACGATGCGGCAATTAATTGATTTTAAGTGGATGCAAGGGAGTGCGAGAGGGCCCACCAGATTTATGTCCACAGAGACGCATAAACAATTCGACTGCACGGAGAAGCGCCTTCGATTGCTTGCCTTCACGGAGTTCTCAGGCCGGATGGCAACCGGGATATCGGCTAACGGATACGTAGACAAAGGCAACTGGATATCGGTTGAGCCAGAGAGTATCAATCAGGCTCTATGGGAAATCGGCTGCGGTAAAGAGTGATCGCGCGGCCGCAAGCAACTTTCGGCACAGATAAGGTTGCCCGCGATTGCAGCACAGGGTAGGCGTGTGCTGATTTTTCCACTTCTATGTCTTCAACTTCCCGAAGACGCCTAGTGGCGAATAGAGGGTATACCGCCAACTACTTGGGCCAAAGGAATAAAACGTGTAGGCCCAGATGGCCACATCGGTCAGGTTGCCCCATTCGGCCTTTCCCTGCCACACATAATACACCACGATCAAGATGCCTGTGAGGGCAATGAAGCGAAGGAGATGGCAGCCCACCGATAGACGAAGGAGAGATAGTGCGGTGGCCCCTATGAGACTGCCGGCGAACAAATCTGACGCGAAGAGGTTACCATCGGTAATATCTCTGGACAAAAAATGCCAGGCTCCCATCCACATGAGGAGCGCATGAAAGCCCCACCACGTGATCGTCCCAAGAAGCACATCTCTCTGCGAAGTCTCCATCGAATAACCCTCATCTAGTCTGGTTACTAACAACGGTCTTTCCATCCGATGCGATCTTTCGCATCTCAGTTTGCGACCGATAGCCAGACAATATAGCAGAAACCGACAGCGAAAAGCGGCATTGCGTGGTTGCCCCTGCCTCGTTAGAATCCACCCACGTTGTTCTATCCGAGGCTGGTTGATCCAATGCGGTATTTCGCAAATGCATCGAATATGAATCGTCGGCTAATTGAGCCGAGGCACCACTTAGTAGTGTCCGCTCTATTTGTCGTTAGCGCTCTTGCGAGTCCGTGTGGTGCGCAGATGCCACCACCAGCGTCGCCCGCTCAGAATCAAGCCATAGGGTCGCCACAAGCCGGACCGAGTGCCGGAGTGTCCGGCCAGGCCGATGTCGGACCCACATCTGTGCCGGGTCCCGGGGTTGGCTCTGTGACGAGTTCAAGTGCAGGGAAAAGGTTTGGTTTCGCCGGGCGAGGGCTCCCCGGGATGCCTGGCGGCCCACCGATCAACGGGTCGATGGGGTACCAAGATCCCTCAAGCCGGTACATGCGTCCCCCGGTGATCCAGCCGTTGCTGTGCGATCCGGCTGTGAATATTCCTTGCTAGCCGGTTGTTCTGGTTCATCTGGTCTGTCTGGTTAGTCTGGTTCAACCAAACAAAGAGGCAATTCAATCAAGCCAGAGTACTAGCGGGCTATAACGTAAAAATCGGAAGTGCCTGCAGGTACATAAAGCTTTGACCAGACAAACGAGATAGACCAGACCAACCAGATAGACTGCGCCCATTAGAGGTATACGGTCTGATAGTCCTGCTTCGCCAAGGTCTGTGTATTCACATCCCACTCGATTACGAATATTGCCGAACGTGCTGAAGACAAAGATAGGAGCCGCCGCCCGTCCTTTGCCACCACACTCTCGGCCTGACGAAAATCGAGCGTTTTATCTGGTCCGGTCCGATTGCAGACAATGAGCGGGAGCCCGGTGTCGCGGGTGCATCGTTCCCATTCACCGTTCGGGCCATGGTGTCCTGGCGCCCATGCGGCTGCTGAGACCAGGAGCTGCGCCCCTTGGTTTCGTAAGTTTTGGGCAATCTCCGACGTATACGCATCCGCACAGATCAGCATGCCGATGCGTGTAAATGGAGAAACTGGAATGGCGATAGCCTGCGTTCCTGGCGTCGACCAAGCCTCCGACCCCACTCGCAGTGTATTGATTTTTCGGTGTGTGCCGACGATGGTTCCATTCGGTGCGATCGCAAACAGGCTGTTGTGAAACTTGCGGGACTTTCGGTCCTGTTCGGGACAGGATAGGAACAGAGTCACGCGCAGTCTGGCTGCGAGCTGGGACATGTGCGTCATCCACAAGTCGGGCTGCGGCACAATCCATTCCGTCCCGATGCTGTCGGTAAACGTATAGCCGGTGACAATGAGTTCGGGCGTGATGATCCAGGTCGCGCCGAGTCGTGCGGCGGCGGTGACAGCCTTCTCGACAAGCTGGCGGTTCCTTGTGAGGTCGCCAGGGATTGGCGCGAGGTGGAGCACCGCGATGCGTAAGGTGTGTGCCGGCATAGTTCTGCGCTGTTGGGTTGGAGCGGTTACGGTGGCAACAATTCTGAACGTAACACAGGCGAATGTACACGTACCACCTTGATTCTCCTTCGCCTTGCCGCCTTTGCTGAAGCTTCGTCGGCCCACCTAAGTCTTGGCGGAGGTTGGGGCGAAGGAGGGTAGCGGCTTCTGAGAATTTCGCAAGATACCCCCGGCTTCCTGAGGAAAGCTTCATTCAGTGGCACCAGCTTCTTGACAAGGGGTCTCGATATGGCAAAGATGCGCGGAGGGCTCTAGAGAGCAGAGGTCAGCCGTACTATCGTGAAGGGATGACCAGGGATTCAGCAACTTTGGTGGACGAAAACTCAAGGTGAATTCCTGACTGCATTGAGGCGAGCATGAAGCCAGTCGTGCAACGTGAACGGACTGGGTGCGGCATTGCGAGCGTGGCGGTATTGGCGGGCGTGAGCTATCGGCAGGCGCAACGTGAGGCGAATCGGCTCGATATTTTTGCAGGCGATTCGAGATTGTGGTCCGAGACCCACCATGTTCGAAGGCTGCTCAAGCAGTACGGACTCAGGCAGGCAAGTACCGAAGTGCCTTTTACCTCATGGGGGGCGCTGCCGGATTGTGCGTTGCTCGCGATTAAGTGGCACAGAGAACAGGGTCGTACCTTCTGGCATTGGGTGGTATTTTGGCGAGGGCCTCATGGGCCTGTCGTGTTCGACTCGAAGCGCGCACTTCGCAACCATAAGAGAACTGACTTCGGTCGCATGAGGCCTAAATGGTTCATTCCTGTTAGCTCGACATAGAAAGCGGCTGCATTCTTAAGCCGGTTGCTCTGCTGATGACCAAGCGTCTCCGCCCGAACTCCGATCATAAGACCCGCTGCGGATGGGTTGGTGGCAAGCCGCATTTCATCGCCTATCATGACCATGAGTGGGGTGTGCCGATTCACGATGATCGGAAGCATTTCGAGATGTTGCTGCTGGAAGGCGCGCAAGCAGGACTGACGTGGGAAACGATTTTGCTGCGGCGGAATGGTTATCGTCGAGCGTTTGCAGAATTCGATCCAAAGAAGGTAGCGCGATTCACGACGAAGAAGAAAGCCCTGCTGCTGAAGAATCCCGGTATCATCCGCAACCGGCTCAAAATCGATTCGGCGGTGACGAATGCGCAGGCGTTTCTCACAGTCCAGCAGGAGTTCGGTTCGTTCGATCGCTATGTCTGGCAGTTTGTCGGTGGGAAACCGAAAGTGAATCGTTGGGCACGCATGTCTCAGGTTCCTGCGACGAGCCCTGAAAGCGATGCTCTGTCGAAGGATCTCAAGAAGCGTGGTTTTCGCTTCGTCGGCAGCACAATCGTCTATGCCTACCTGCAAGCAGCCGGATTGGTGAACAATCATACGACTGATTGCTTCCTGCGTGTTCGTCGTTAGGGTGAGGGTGTTGCTCTAGGAGCGGTAGCCTGATGAGGTCCAAATCGGATGAAGGTGGCGCTCACGACCCGGCGGGGGATAGCGTCCTTTCGCCTTTGCGGAGGCTGTGGCTGTCTCGCCGGACAATGTCTTGCTGATGTTTGGCAATCATCGCACGAGCTTCGAGCGAATGGGGCCGGCGCTTCAGCGCTTCTTCAAAGTATCCGATCGCCTCCTCATAGTGCCCCGTGTCGCCATACACATAGCCGAGGTGGTAGTAGGCTTCCCAATTGTCCGGGTCCAAGGGAATCGAGGTCTTCAGTACCTCAGCGGCCTGCGGAGATTGGCCTGCCCAGTTCAGGGCAGTCCCGTACTGCTGCATATTGTCGTAAGAAGGGTGTTGTATGACCCCATGCTCATAAAAAGGCAGCGAGTCGTGGTAGCGTGAAGCTTGAAAGAGCAGTTCCCCTGTCATGACCGAAGTTTCCCAATCCTGCGGGTTGAGTTCTATGTACTTTCGACCGCTCTCGATGCCATCACTCCACCGATCATGCGTCAGATCGAAGGAGAGCTTGAGGCGCCAGATCGTGCTGGCGGTGGGTGCCAGTTTGAGGATTTCATTGCCATACCAACCCCAGTCCTGTTCGATTGCGGTGACGGTGGGAATGCCCAACCTTCCGTTTTTGAGTGTCACACTGACAGGTTGGGCACCCCAGAGTTTGGATTTCTCTCGCTCCGTGATTAAGACGCGCATGGGATGGTCTCGGTCGTCTCGATACCGGAGTGTTACCCAGGAATAGGCGCCCGGAAGGCCCAGGGGTTTCTTCCAAGCCTCTGAGTCGATCTCTGCTGATCGGTAAGCCGGAGCGGTATTGTCCAGAATTCCATTTGCGTATACGAGGAGGCTCGAATATACAAACGCCCGCACGAGTAATCCAGCGGACCATTCCAAGCGGTTGAGAATGAATCGGACTGGATCCCAACGAGGGAGATCTTTGGCGAACTGATTCACAATTAGCAAGATATTCAACATAAGTAAGATCGCTCCGACAGCAGGGAGCAAAAGGAAGAGCATGGAACCCTGAAGGCGGTACTGGTACTGCATCCAGATAGCGGTCGCGCAGGCGCTGGCTGCCACTCCATATCGAAGTGTAAGGTGAGCTAATATCTTATTCAGGGAGCCAAGAGCCCAGGTTTTCATCTTCATGAGACTCCCCTCCCCAGATTCTTCATCACATAGGGATAGAGTTGCAGGGCTCCTTTATTATGCGGCTCCTGCTTCAAGATCTGCTCCAGGCAGGCGGCCGATTCTCGATACTGTCCGGCGACGGAGTACTGCGAACAAAGAAAGGATGTGAAGGCGATGTCATCTTCGCCAAACCTGATGGCGATTTCGTATTCATGGATGGATTCCTGCACTCGCTTCTGCCTCGCATACACACCTGCGAGACCTGTATGAGGTTGGTGCCGAGCGGGATTGATTGCGAGGGCTGACTCATAGGCCTGGATCGCTTCATCGAAGCGTTCCAGGTAGGTGAAATTGTTCCCTATACTGTCGTAGAGAGCGGGGTTCTTTGGTTGCAGCGCAAGCATGTCGCGATAATAATGAATGGCTTGCTCGTGGTGGCCGAGCAGTTGGTTCAGTCTGGCGGCACGATCCAGCAGATCATAATTTCTGGGCCACTGAGTCAGTCCCGCCATGACAAGCTCGAGTGCCTGAGGGTAATCACCGAACCGCTCACTCAGAAACGCAATCAGGCCATTCTGGTGAAACGCCTCTCCAGAGCTCGCTTCGAAGGCGCCTTTCCACATTCGGTATTCATTAAGGAGATCGCTTCCTCTATGGCGATACATGTTTGCGGCCCTTCGATAGGCTTCGGCATTTCTTGGGTTGATGTCGATGGCGTTGAGAAAGAATGTCAGTGCGGTATCGTAGTCGCCTTGCTTTTCCACGAGCACACCGAGCGTGACATATGCGTCATCGGCTCGCCCATCCAACTCAATGGCCCGGTGGGCAGACTTGGCGGCCAGGGCTGCGTTTGATGGGTCGAAGATTCGCAGGTAGCGGTAATAATGGGCGAGGAGGCACCACCGTATGCCGTCGGGATTTTCTTGGTGAAGGTCTCCCACGGCCTGGAGTCCCCATAAGAATGCCGTGATTCTTTGTCCTGCGCTATTGGTTCGCAGGGCGCGTCGCAAGGTATCGATTGCGCGGCTATGTTCGTCGGCATAGCTTTGTGCGACGGCGGTTAACAGGAGGGCGTCGAAATGGTTCTCGTCCTGCTCCAGTGCACGGCCGAATAGGATCGAGGCTTGTCGGAAGTCGCCTTGTTCCAGGGCGACTTCGCCACGCGTCAGCAATGCTTCTATATCATCCGGCTGTTTGCCTAGTTGTAAGTCAGCTTTTCGTGAGGCCTCCAATAGGTTACCCTGAAGAAGAGATGCATACCCCGCGTCGCCATTTGTCCACTCCCGCCACCCACCACCTCGGAGGTGTGCATGGTAGGCCTTCGCTGCATTTCCGTAACTACCGGTCAGATAGTATGCCAACCCTTGAGCGCCGTGGGAGGATGCCTGAAAGAGGCGAGCGTCCATCTCGGTGACTCGGTCCTGGACATACAAGATCGTGACCGCAACTATGATTCCGAGCAACACTCGGCGATACTTGATCGTCATGAGACAAAACTCTTCCCATGCCGGTATTGCCCACCAGTGATTGGTAGAGGGGGAAGCGGCGAGTGTTCGGATATCAGCCATAGGGTTCCTCTAAAATGCGCTTTCTAAGTCTAGCCAAGAATAGAGATTCCGTCAGATGGTCAAGCGAATTTCACGGGTGAGAAGAAATTCGCTTGAGGATTCATGCGGTTATGGTGGGATGCTAGGAAGGAATGGCGTTAAACAGGGTCGACTTTCAAGCGCGGCGTCCTTTTCGGGCATTCTCCGTCTATAGAGATGAGGGGAGGCATAGCTTCTTCCCATTCACTCGAAAGGAGAACCCCATGAGACCTCATCTTTCTCTCGACGTCCGTGATGTCTCTGTGTCAGTTGAGTTCTATCAGAAGGTCTTTGGTGTGGCGCCGCGGAAGCAGACGGCGGACTATGCCAAGTTCGATCTGACGGCGCCGGCGCTGAACTTGGCGCTCGTGTCGTCCACTGGCAGGGTGAGCGGGGTGAACCATCTCGGCATCGAAGTCGAATCTGCCGATGACATCGCAAGGTGGAAACAGCAACTACTGGAACGGGGCATCCTCGAAAAGATCGAGGTGGGGACGGAATGTTGCTTTGCGCGGCAGGGCAAGCTCTGGTTTACCGACCCGGACGGCAATCCGTGGGAAGTCTTTACGGTCCATGAGCAGTTGGCGGTCACAGGAACGCTGAAGAATACCGGCTGCTGTGCGCCAAAGGGGAAGGGTGTGTCGGAGCTGACAACTTGCTCGGTCTGTCTGGTTTGTTTGGTTGCATGAGACTAACCAGATAGACCAGACAAACCAGATGAACCGCAGCCTGTTAGGGTTGAGGCTGGCCGGCGGACTGTGTTTGTTTTCCCTCGAGTTCGGTCCAGCGGTTATAGAGCCGCTCTGCAGCTGTGCGGGCTGCGTCCAGCGCCTCGGATCTTTCTTGTAGTGCCGCTGCGTTGGAGGCGATGGCAGGATCTTCCACTGCGGCTTGACAGGCGGCGATAGTTTCCTCGGCCTGGAGGATTCTCTGCTCCATCTTCGCCCACTCCTTTTGCTCACGATAGGACAGGCCTGTTCGCTTGGCCTTTGGAGTCGATTCCGACTCGGCTCGGGATGCTTTGGAAGGGCGTGAGGCCGAGGTACGAGTCTGTTCTTCCGCCTTTCGTTCTTGTGCGGCCTCCCATTGCGCATAGTCGGCGAACCATTCGGTCTGGCCTGTGCCGTCCAGCGCAAGCAGGATGGTGGAGACGCGGTCTAAGAGCCAGCGGTCGTGTGTGACCAGCATCAACGCGCCAGGAAATTCCACCAGACTATCTTCCAGCACATCGAGCGTCGGAATGTCCAAGTCGTTCGTCGGTTCGTCCAGGATCAAGAGGTCGGCTGGTTGTAGCATCAGCCGTGCGATGAGGAGACGTGCCTGTTCGCCCCCGGAGAGGCGGGAGACCGGGAGATCCAATTGCTCAGGCCGGAAAAGGAACCGTTTTGCCCAGGAAACGAGATGTACTGAACGGTCTTGATAGACGACCGAATCGCCGTGAGGAGCGAGGGATCGACGGAGCGAGGAGGATTGGTCCAGCGATTCACGGTGCTGCTCGAATGTGACCACGCGCAGTTTGTCCGCGCGGGCTATGGTACCCGAGTCCGGCTTCAGCGTGCCCGCCACCAGCTTCAGAAGCGTGCTTTTGCCGCTCCCATTCGGACCCAGCAACCCAAGCCGCTGTCCCGGTCCGAGCAGGAGATCGAGATTCTTTACGATCGGCCGCCCACCAAGCGATTTGCAGAGTTGGGTGGCTTCGACCAGCTGTTTCGACCTGCGTCCAGATGAGGTGAAATTGATGCCCGCCGTGCCTTGGTCTTTCCGGGCATCGGCGCTGTTCAGTTCCTCGATCAAGCGGCCGGCCGAATCGATCCGCGATTTGGCTTTCGTCGTGCGGGCTTTGGGCCCGCGTCGGAGCCACTCCACTTCGCGGCGGACACGATTAGCCAATGACGCTTCATAGTTGGCTTGCGCGTGCAGCGCGGCATCCCGCTGTTCCAGGAAATCGCTGTAGTTCCCTTTGGCTTCGAATACCCCAGCGGGGTAACTGCGATTCAGCTCGATCATCCGCGACGTCACGGCTTCCAGAAAGCGCCGATCATGGCTCACGACGAGAAAGGCGCGGGCTTCAGCCCGTAGTAGTCGCTCCAGCCACAGGATGCCTTCGACATCCAAATGGTTGGTCGGCTCGTCCATCAACAGGACATCCGGCTCCAGCATCAGCGACCGGACGATGGCCAAGCGTTTCTTCCATCCTCCGGAAAGCGTGGCTGTGGATTGATCGGTTGCGGGAAACTCTCCCAGGCTGAGCGCCGCGGCCGTGCGACTGCTATGGTCGTGGGGGTCATGACCTTCATCGATCAAGACCTGTGCGAGGACTTCTTCGATCGTATGCGTTCCGTCAAATGACGGGTCTTGCGGCACGTAGCCGATGCGGAGCTGTCGGCGCATCGATCTGGTGCCCTCATCCGGCTCTTCGAGCCCTGCCATGATTTTCAGCAAGGTTGATTTACCGGAGCCGTTAGGTCCGACCAATCCGACATGATCGCCCTCGGCCAACCAAATCGACAAATCGGCAAACAGCGGTTTCACGCCGTAGCTTTTGCTGATGGACTCGCAGCTCAAGAGCATTGTAGGTGGCATAGCTCTACCGTACGAATGAATAAATTATTGATCAGCTGATAAACGATCGGGCAGGACTGTTCAGGCCAGGCTGGATCGCGAAGGTATCAGTGTACGGGTTGGACGGGAGAACTACAAGAGGGAGGGGAGGGAGGAGGCAACCATCCTTCTTGCTCGTGGAGCCCCCACGATAAAACGGTGGTCGCTCGATGCGCGTAGTGAAGGACGGTTTGCCTGCTCCCTCTGGGGAAGGTGAAGAATCGGAAGGCCCTCGTCCGGGCTGATGGCGCGTCCCGGGCAATCGATTGCGAAGCAATCGGAGGGCAGGGTGGGTGAAAAATATCTGCCAGTGGGTGGGCGGGTGAGAAAGTAGCGTGCAGTAGAAGCTCAATCATCCCCCATCCCTAAAGAGATAACGAGCAAGCTTGGAGGGATCATCTGTAGCTTCGTTCGATGCACGCGGTGAAGGCCACAACATCGAGCGGGATACTTTCCCGCTCGATCTCATGCGGACTTATCGCGCGGAGCTACTTGGTAGCGACGATCTCGAGGAGTTCGATCTCGAACACTAATGTCGCGCCAGGCTTGATCAGGGGGGGCCGGCCCTTGTCGCGATAGGCGAGACTTGAAGGGCAGACCAGCTTGCTCTTGCTGCCGACTTTTATCTGCTGCATCCCTTCCGCCCAGCACTTGCTCATTTCGTTCACTCTGAGCATGGCCGGCTCGCCCTGCTTGGCGGAACTATCGAACACGGTTCCGTCGATCAAGGTTCCTTGATAGTGCACTTTCACCATATCCGTGACTTTCGGAATGGCGCCGCTCCCTTCCTTGATGGTCCTGAGGATCGCGCCGGACTCGGTTTTCTTGGCGCCGGATTCTGCCGCAGCTTTCGCGAGGAACGCGGCTCCCGCCTTCTTCTCCGCTTCTGCGATGACCAAGGCGCGGGCCTGTTGCAGTTCTGAAATCTTCAGGCCGAACGCCTGAAGGTCCACTTTGGGGGGCCGTTTGAGGAACCCGTCGGTGATGCCGGACTTCACGATCTCAAACTCAGCCTCGCTCAAGCTGAAGTTGCTGAGCGATTGGTTGACGGCTAATCCCAAGGCATAGAGGGTTTTTTGTTCTTCGGTCGTAGGCTCTGGGGCCGCCGCGAATGATGCAGTGGTCCCAAGGCAGAGCAGGGTCACGAAACAGGAGATAACGAAACGCATGAGCGGTCCTTTCTTTATGTGTGACGGCGACGGGTCCGATATCGCAAGGTTTGAGTCGTATAAATTATGCGATGTTGCGATGGGGATCAAGACAAATTTGCCTGCCTGGGTTCATCTCACAGGAGAGTTTCCCTCATTGCGCTAACGGCCCAGCTTTTCGTCGAATGGGTGACTAAGCGAGGTCGAGCGGGACATTCTCCCGCTCGACCTCATGAGAACGACAGTGCGGACTTACTTAGCAGCCGCGACAATTTCGAGGAGTTCGACCTCGAACACCAACGTCGCGCCAGGCTTGATCTGGGGGGGCGCGCCTTTGTCGCCATAGGCGATAGCGGATGGGCAGACCAACTTGCTTTTGCTGCCGACCTTCATCTGCTGCACCCCTTCCGTCCAGCATTTGATCACTTGATTCAGTCCGAACGTGGCCGGCTCGCCTCGCTTGACGGAACTATCGAACACGGTTCCATCGGTCAGAGTTCCGTGATAGTGCACCTTCACTGTGTCCGTGACTTTCGGGGTTGGGCCTGTCCCTTCCTTGATGGTCGTGAGGATTGCGCCGGACTCGGTTTTCTTGGCGCCGGATTCTGCTGCGGCTTTCGCAAGGAATGCGGCCCCCGCTTTCTTCTCCGCTTCTGCAACGACCGAGGCACGGGCCTGTTGCAGTTGTTGAATCTTGGGGCCGAACGTCTGGAGGTCTACCTTGGGAGTCTTTTTGAAGACCCCATCGGCGATGCCGGACTTTACGAGATCGAGCTCGGACTCGTTCAGATTGAAGGTCCCGAGCGATTGGCTGATGGCCAATCCCAAGGCATAGAGAGTTTTTTGTTCATCGGTCGTGGGTTCTGGGGCCGCCGCGAATGCCGCGCTGGTTCCAAGGCAGAGCAGGGTTAGCAACCAAGAGACAATGACGCGCATGAGCTGTCCTTTCTTTTATGTGTGACTGTAACAATCCTAATAGCACAAGCTATGGACCTGCCTAGGGTATGCGATGTTGCGGTAGGGCTCAAGACAATTATGCTTGCAGGATGCTGAAAAATTCTGCCAGCTTTCTGGAAGGTTAAGGCTCAGGTCAAGGTTGAGAAAAAAAGAGTCTAATCTTGACTCAACCTTAACCTCGACCTCAGCCTGCATCGGCCGTTGCGCACTTGCCGATGCCTCGCTAGAATCCGTCCACACCTATGCCTAAACTGTCTCCATGATTCTTGGATTCGTTACTCTCTATTTACTTGTGTCGGTGGGAATCGGACTGGCTGCCGCCAGGCGGGTCCATACCACGAAGGATTTTGCGGTGGCCGGTCGGAGCTTGCCGCTGCCGATCGTGATTGCCACGGTCTTTGCAACCTGGTTCGGAGCAGAGGCCGTACTCGGGATCTCGGCCACGTTCGTGAAGGAAGGGTTACGAGGCGTCGTCGCCGATCCCTTTGGGTCGAGCCTCTGTTTGATCTTGGTCGGGTTATTCTTTGCCCCCCGTTTCTATCGGCTGAACCTTCTGACCGTCGGTGACTTCTATCGTCTGCGGTACAATCGCGTCGTCGAGGTCCTCTGTGCCGTATGTATTGCCGCGTCCTATCTCGGATGGGTGGCGGCGCAGTTCAAAGTGTTTGGATTAGCGTTGAGCTCGGTCACGGGGGGTGCAGTGAGTCAGCCGGTCGGCATGGTGATCGGCGCAGTGATCGTCCTGGTCTATACGACGTTCGGCGGCATGTTTTCCGTTGCCATTCTGGACTTTGTCCAAATCTCTGTGATCATGGGGGGGCTGCTCTATATCGCCTCCGTGGTGAGTGGGTTGGCCGGAGGTGTGGACGTGGTTATCAGCCATGCAGCCCAAGCCGGCAAGCTGGAATTGTTTCCGCCGGCTACATTCGCGGCTTGGATTCCCTTCGTCGGGGCCTGGATGACGATGATGTTGGGGTCAATCCCCCAACAAGACGTCTTTCAACGTGTCACCTCGGCGAAGGACGAACGCACGGCCGTACGCGGATCGCTGCTGGGCGGCACGCTCTACTTCTGTTTCTGCTTTGTGCCGATGTTTCTGGCCTATGCGGCGACGCTGATCGATCCGGCTCTCTTCAATACGCTCCTCGCTCAGGACTCTCAGCTGGTCTTGCCGACCTTGATCCTGCAGCACACACCGGTTTTCGCGCAGATCATGTTTTTCGGGGCCGTCCTCTCGGCGGTGATGAGCTGTGCAAGCGCGACGCTGTTGGCGCCGTCGGTGATACTGAGCGAGAACGTGATTAAGGGAGCGCTGCCGCACCTCACTGACCGAGAGTTTCTTCGGGTCATGCGACTGGTGGTGGTGGTCTTTGCCGCCTTGGTCCTGACCATCGCACTCATCTCCAGCTCCAGCATCTACCAGCTGGTCGTGAACACCTATAAGGTGACGCTGGTGGCGGCCTTCGTTCCCCTCTGTGCCGGGCTCTTTTGGTCCCGAGCGACGACACAAGGAGCCTTGTGTGCTTTTGTGGCTGGGCTGATAACCTGGTTGGGGCTGGAACTGTTCGGTCCGTCCGATTCAATGTGGCCTCCACAACTGGTCGGCTTTCTCATGGCGGCGACGGGGATGGTTGCTGGCTCGCTTCTGCCTCAAAAGATCGGAACTCGTGAAGCATAAAAACTGGTTGGTTGCTCTGGTTCATCCGGTTAGTCTGATTCAACCAAATAACCAAATAAACCAGATTGTCCCGTCCCGCTTGTTTGTTATGCTGTGGTGAGGGTTTAGCCCGCATGATCCATAAACGCTTCTGCTACAATCGCCGATCCGCTGCTACGACGGGCCTTCGGCCAGCGGGCTCGCCCCTCGGACCCTCACCGTACGCACGAGTACGCATCGGGTCCTCACGGCTCCGCGCGCTGGTCTCGGCCCCCTCCCTTGCCCTCCCCCATATTATGGGGGAGGGATGGGAGGGGGGCCGACGAACCGTCATGAATCATGCGGGCTAGAACCGTGAATAGACCGGTACGATGGGTGACATATGCGAGCGTGGTCCTGGCAGGCTTCGTTGCCGTGCTCGGCCTCGTCGTTGTGGCCTACGGCGCGTACTTGGCAACCTTTCTTGCTCTGCCCAAAAGCGACGAGCATCCTCCGCTTCGTCTGTACAGTGGGCCCTTCCTGCTGCAACCCGATCTTTCGCTTGCGCACAGCCATCTGCTTGAGCGGCTGCAACGGCTGGGCTATCGACGAGTGACCCAGCCAGTGCAGTCTCCTGGTGACTATCAGCTGACTGGAGAGGCCTTGACGGTCTATCTCCATCCGCAGCCGGAGGGCCATGTCGGCGCGATCATGGTGACGTTGCCGTTGGATCAGGGGCGAGTAGTGGATGTCGTCTCCCCGCTCGATGGGATACCGCTCTTCCCCATCTTTCTGGAACCGGAACTCCTGAGTGGTGTGCGGGGTGAGTCGCGCCAGGTGCGCGAATGGGTTCCGTTGGCACAGATTCCTCCGCGGATCATTGAGGCGGTCCTGACGATCGAGGATCGCCGGTTCTATTCCCATTTCGGCATCGATCCGGTTGCCGTAGGACGGGCGCTCTGGACCAATGTCACGAAGGGTGAAGTGGTGCAGGGCGGCAGCACGATCACGCAGCAATTGGCGAAGAATTTGTTTTACTCACCGCAGCGGACGATGGGACGAAAACTCAAAGAAGCCCTGGCGGCGCTGGTATTGGAGGTGAAGTATACGAAACAGGACATCCTCGAAAGCTATCTGAATGAAATCTATCTCGGGCAGGCGGGATTCGTCTCGATTTTTGGGGTGCGCGAGGCAGCCCACCGCTATTTCGGCAAGACCCTTCAGGAATTGACGGTCGAAGAGGTTGCAATGATCGCTGGTCTGATCAAGGGGCCTAATAGTTACGCGCCGACAAAACATCCTGAGTCGGCGAAGCAACGGCGTGCTGTCGTGTTGCGGCGGCTGAGGGAGACGGGTCTCCTGACGGAAGAGGTTTGGCAACGTGCTATGGATGCGCCGTTGCGCGTGACTCCGTCAGAGGACGGCCTGACCGATGCGCCCTACTTCGTCGATGCGGTGCTTCGTCAGGTAGAGGAAGTCGGCGTGGTTCCCTTGCCGGAGGGCTTACGGATCGATAGCACGCTCGATCCCATGATCCAGCAGGCAGCCACCGAATCGTTGGAGAAGGGACTGGCCAAGTTAGAGGCTACGCATCCCTATCTCAAGAGTACGTTGGAACCGGTGCAAGGGGCGGTAGTTGTACTCGACCCCAAGACGGGGTCGGTACTGGCGTTGGTCGGGGGCCGGGATTATCGGCGGAGTCAATTCAATCGCGCCATTCAGGCGCGGCGGCAACCGGGCTCACTCTTCAAACCCTTCGTCTATCTTGCGGCGCTGGAAGCGGCCCGTGAGGGTCTGGCCGGCCAGTTGACCGCAGCGAGCTTGCTGGTGGACGAGCCGGTGACGTTTGAATCGGAGACCGGTCCCTGGTCTCCGCAGAACTACGACAAACAATTCCATGGGCTTGTCACCGTGCGGAGTGCGTTGGAGCAGTCGTTCAATGTGCCGGCGGTGCGGGCAGCCAAGACCTTGGGAGCGAAGCCGATCGTGCAGCTGCTGCACCGTCTTGGTGTGACGAGCGCCATCGGTGATGACTTGTCGTCGGTGGCCTTGGGCAGTTCATCGGTGTCGTTGATGGAGATCGCATCGGCGTATGGAGCGGTCGCCAACGGAGGAATCGCCGTCAAGCCGACTGCGGTGCGATCGACCAGGGACCGACAGGGGGATATCGTGTGGAATAACCTGCCGGATCGGCAACAGGCGGTCTCGCCGCAAGGGGCCTATGTGTTGACGTCTCTCCTTGAAGGCGTCATCCAGCGGGGCACTGCGAGCAAAGCCAGAGTGATCGGACTTCAAGGCGCAGTCGCCGGGAAAACCGGTACAACCGACGGCTATCGCGACGCCTGGTTTGTAGGCTACACGTCCGACGTGGTGATCGGGGTCTGGGTGGGATTCGACGACGAACGGCCTCTGCGTCTCACAGGATCGCAGGCAGCCCTGCCGATCTGGATGGACCTCGCGCGCCGGATCATTCCACCCACTGCTCCTGCCTTCGTGATGCCGCCTGGTGTCGTCGTCCGCGACATCGATCCGAAGACCGGGCAGTTGGCCACGTCACAGTGTCCCGAACAGGTATCGGAAGTGTTCATCGAGGGTACGGAGCCCAGTGTCTACTGTGAGGTGCATGGAGAGGGAATATGGGAACGGCTCAGGCATACTTTTGGATTCTCCTAGGCCTCGCTACAGGGAATGGTGTAAGCTGGCGTCAATGATCGGGTGTGAAGGGGGGATGACGCATGAAAAGTAATAGCTTTACTGGGGATGACAACATTACCCTGTTGGCCAAAGGGGTGGTGTTGAAAGGCCAGATCCATGTTGAGGGAACGGTGCGGATCGATGGCCGCCTCGATGGAGAAATTCAGACCAAGGGACATGTCATCATCGGCGAGGATGGATTGGTGCAGGGAATGATTACGGCCGGCACGGTGGTCAGCAGCGGTCGCATCAAGGCGAAGGTGACCGCAAATGAGCGAGTCCAATTGCTGAAGACGGCGACGCTCATCGGAGAAATCCTGACGCCGATACTCATTATGGAAGAAGGCGCCAAGCTCCAAGGTGCGGCGGACATGGGCGTGACCGCTTGGTCCGATGAGCTTCCGAAGCTGCCGGGCAGCGTCAGTGATCTTTCCGCACACCGAGCCAAGCAGGTCGTGGTGCTTGATAAATAAAAAGTCTAGCGGCGAAGCGCACTGATAGATCTGCGGCTTCTCCCCTGTGCGTCTCCAATCCATGACGAAGCTGTAGCGCTTCACGCCCTGTTCTTTTCTCTCCCTGTACTGCCCTTCTGTCTCGCGCGACCAGTGCCATCCCTATTCCAGCGGAATGGTGATGGTAATCCCGCCCATCACATCGTTGAGCTTAAAGTCCCGTTTCGGGCTGAGTCGATGACCGTTGTGGCAGTCGACGCAGGCCGGTGAGACGGCGAGGTCGGGATAGATCGCTTGAAAGTATTGTTTGGCCCCACTGCTCACGATTCCGGTAACCGGCATGGCGGGATTCTTCCGGAGTGACTCCAACGCGTTGCGCTCCAGGTCGCTCGCCGGAGCATTGCGTTGGTAAATAGGCCAGAGACCGATCAGTCGATACCGGATGCCGCTTCCGTTCTCGGCTGCCAGCTTGCCCGAATGCTGGAGAAACTGGGCCGGCAACATGAGGGCGTTCTCCTGCTCCCAATGTTCGGACGCTGTGGTGACGCCTTTCGCCTGGAGTCGATTGACGATTTCTGTCGTGTACAGCGTGCGATCGGCCTTGATGACGTCATAGATATAGGCCGCCGCTTTCTCCGGCGGGATGCCGGGCGATCCAGGGCGATCCTTGGCAGATAGGGCATGGGGGCTCCAATAGAGCCCGGAGATTAGGACGGTGAAGGCTGCGGCGTAGAGCGCGTTGACTCGGTGCATGGAGCCTCCTGTGTGGGCGGCGAAATAGGAATGATCGGGAGGGTCACGATGCAGGAGGTGCCGCTCCCCTCCTGGCTCTCAATTCTGATATCTCCTCCAAATTTCTTGATAATCCTGCGCGCGACGGTCAGCCCGAGTCCGGATCCTTCGCCTTGCTCCTTCGTGGTAAAGAACGGATCGAAAACTTTTGACAGATGTTGCTTCGGAATGCCGGGGCCTGAATCCTCGATCGTGGTCACAACGAATGTATCGGTCAGGGAGGTCGAGAGACATAAGATACCTCGGCCTTTCATCGCTTGTACGGCATTCATCAGCAAGTTCGTGAATGCCTGCCTGAGTTGCTCGGGGAGGGCCAGCACACAGGTGTCTCCCGCGTACGTCCTCTCAATCGCGAGCGCTGAGGCGTCCATGCTGCCTATAAGTGTTGCGATGGCCTGATCGAGTTCCCGCTCGAGGTGAACCGGTTGCCGTTGGTCCGACGTCTCGCGAGCTGTCACGCCGGTGAAGTCTCGAATAATATCGGCCATTCGACGCCCATGCTGGACGATGTCGCGGGCATAGGATCTGACGCGGTCGAGGTCGGCTTCTTCTCCGATGGCTTCTCCCAGTCCGAGAATGCCGAAGAGCGGATTGTTCAACTCATGTCCGATTCCGGCGGTGAGGGTCCCCAGGCTGCCTGATTTCTCGGCCTGAATGAGCCGGTCTTGGAGGAGGCTGTCGTCAGTCGTGTCCCTGAAGACAAGGCCGATCCGATCCTCTCCCTGATTTCTTCCCCCCATGTGAAACCACTGATAGTGGTATCGCCGGGAACCAATCTGAATCTCCTGTCGGTTGCTTGGTTCCACCGTTCCCATCACGGGGGCCAGAGGATCGCGGGCGGTGCTGACCGCAGCGCTATCTTCTGCCCCAGATGTTGTCGCGGCATTGTCTCCGCTCCGTGCACGTCTGAATTCTTTTCGCAAGTGCGCTCGTGCGGCGGCATCGACGGGCAGTATATCGAACAACGGGATTGATGCGGTCGGTTCCGGTATGGCCTGAAAGGAGTCGCGTCCGACCCGGTTGATGTACTGTACCCGTTCGTCTTGATCGACCATGATGATCGGAGTTGGGACTGCATCCAAGATTTGGTCTGTGGAGTGAAGCAGGGACTCCACTTGTTGCGTTTTGATGGTGACTTGATCGGTCAGGCCTGCAAAGGCTGCCTCTAATTGGCGATTCATTCGATTGAATTCGTCGGCCAGATCCTGGAGCTCATCGCCGGTCTGAATGTCGATGGGTTGCCGAAGCTCACCGCGCCCAATCAGTTGTGCTGCTGCCTGTAATCGGCGCACCGGCATGACGATACGGTGGGCCGCAAGGTAGCCGAGGGTTGTCATGAGTCCGACAGCGATGAGACCGAATACGGCCATCCAGGTGAGGAGATGGCGAATCGGGGCAAAGAGTTCGTCAGAGGCTTGCCACACGAAGGTGTGCCAGGAACCTTTGACCAGATCACTATTCGTGGCACGGCTGGTTTCCGGCACCGGGGCGAATCCGATCAGCGAGGTCGATTGTCCGCCGTGGCCATCGCTTGGCGCACTGACCCAGCCCGGCTGAAGAGGCGTGACGAGCGGAATGAGCTGCGGATCGGAGAGTGGGACGCCGGTCGGCAGAATGGGGCAGCTCATGACGATGCCGCGGTGGTCGATTAGCATCACATGTCCGGTCTTGCCGAAGCGAATGGGCGAGATCGAGGGCGAGATCAACTCTTTGGCGTCGATCACGCGATGGAGCACACCGACGACTCCATATCGGATGCGATCCATAATGGGAAGCGAAATACTGATGACATAGCTTTGGGCACGTTCGTCGAAGTACACATCTTCAATGAAGAGCTGGCCGACCCCGCGATGGAAGGCGCCGTTCCACCAGGCCGTGTCTTTATTGGCAAAGGGGGGCATCGTGGTTAACGCGACAACCAGGTTGCCCTCAATGTCGGTGATGTACAGCATCTTGGTGGCAGACCGGACCACTTGCGGTATCAGTTGATCGGCTTCGCTCTTGGCTCCCGAGAGATACTCCTGAATGAAGCCGGCCATTTTGCCTCCCGTGATGGCCTGGACCGCCGCCGGGTCTTTGACCTCCCAGCCACTCTTGAGCTTGTCCATCGCCCGGCGCCGCGCATCTTCTGTCATACCCAGCAGGGCATCGCGCCGTTGCTCAAGCTCAAGGATTATCGAAGGGTCTACAGCAATCCGTGAAGTTCGCGCGACTTCATCAGACATCAAGAGGTCGATTTTTCGCGCGGTCTCCTCAGCAAGAGCCTTGAAGCTTTCGCCGTTGACCACCTGGATTTCGCGAGAGCCCTGCCAGAAGGCGAGACCGAGGCCCACCATGAGGGGAACGATCCCCACCAGCAACATGGACAGAATCAGTTTGAGTTGGAGCCCCCACCTCGTTTCAGAGCGGGCCGAGGGATGTGCGGGATTCATGACAGGCTTCCTTGTCCGACCAGCTCGGCATTGGGGAAGGTTAAGGCAAAGGTCGTTCCCCTGTCGATCCGACTATCGACGGTGATTGTGCCGTGCATCTTATTGACGATGGTTTTGACGTTATAGAGCCCTAGCCCCGTGCCTTTGCCGGGGGCCTTTGTTGTGAAAAACGGTTCGAAAATCTCGTCGAGTTTGTCGGGGTCGATGCCGCATCCCGTATCGGAGATTCGGATGTCGACCTGTCCATCATGGAGTACAGTCTCGATCGTCAAGGTGCCACCGCCGCGCTCCATGGCATGGACCGCATTGGTGATGAGGTTGACAAAGACGTGCAGTAACTCGTCCGGATTCCCTTTGACGGCAGCGCCTGACTGGTATTGTTTGATCATTTCAATATCGTGGAAACTCGATGCATAGCGTGCAATTTTCAGCGCCTCGTCCAGTTTTTCGTTTACAGGCACCAGCATATCCTCGTGGGGGGATGCGCGTCGTGAGTAGCGGGTGAGGTCCCGACAGATGGCACTCGTTCGTTTGACGGCTTCAATAATGTCCTGGGCCTGTTCGTGGACGGCGTTCAGGTCCCGTTCCTCCGCGAGGTTTTCCGCCAGCCCCAAAATGAGTTGCAGGGGGTTGTTGATATCATGCGCGATTCCCGCCGCAAATGAGCCGATTCCCGCAAGCTTTTCCGACTGGAGGAGTTCGGCTTCGAGTTTGGATTCATGCTGAATCAGTTTCCATAGCAGGTGGGAGGCCGATCCACTGAGGACGTTTGCGGTACGAGGCTTGTGGGCGTGAAGATACGCCTCCATATCTGGATCGCCCGTGACATCCAAAATCAGGCTCACGCCATGGTTGCTGATCAGGTCCGGCACATTGGTGGCTATGGGTATCTGAAGCTCACGTGCGCGTTCTAGCCCCGGCGCTGCAGGATTACGGTCTGCAATGCCGACAATCTCAATCGATGGGATATGATGGAGCAGATCTAACAGCGAGCGACCGCCGCGACCTGCTCCCAGAATGGAGACCTTGGTGAGGTCGGACCTTTCCATTCAGACCTACTCCATACTACAGAGTGGTGGCCCTCTTGCTGAGGAGGGCAAGGAGGGGGATGCCTCTCCTCGGCACAAGAGGGCGACCGCTCATTGTCACAGCCGTGCAAGCTCACGCTGTTCTATGGCTCGCGCGACAGCTGACCGCAGTTTCTCTCCTTCGACCGGCTTGACGAGATAATCCACCACGCCTTGCCGGAGGAAGGAGGTCGCCATATCGGTATCTGGGAAGCCGGTCAGTACGATGAGCGGGACGCGAGGGTAATTGCTCCGGAAGTAAGCGACGGCTTCGGCACCATTGATTTTTGGCATACGAATGTCGCAGATGACGACGTCGAGGAGGAGCCGGTTTTCGCCAGAATTAATGACTTCGATTGCCCTCGCACCGTTTTCCGCTTCAAGGACCTCATAGCCGGCTTTCTGCAGAGTCATCTTCACGACTCTGCGAATATCAGGCTCATCGTCTACTACGAGTACCCGTCCCTCGCAGGCCTCTCCCCCAACAAAAAACCCAGACTTGAACTCATCCATGGCACCCTCCTTGGTTGATAGGTAGATGTGGTTGCGTCATGGTCGGCTCGCGCGTTCTTGTTCCACGTGAAACGCAATGCTCGTGCCATCATGGCCATACGGCAATGGCGTAAGTTTCCCAGTAAAGTGGTGTCTTGTCGTGACGCGACAAGAGCGAACGTGGTGGCTATCCACCAGTATGTGCTGAAATCCACCACCAGTACCCGAGAGCGTGGCGCGCGATGCTGGTTGATCTGGTTTGTTTCGTTTATCTGGTTGATTTGGTTCATCTGGTTAGTTTCGTTCAACCATTAGACGAGACAAACCAAACAAACCAGAGCAACTAGAAAAACCAGATAGAGCAGACAAACCGCAGCCCACTTCTAGCGGGCTCGAATTGCCTTTGGGCCTGAGGCTGGAGTATTCTGACAATGAAGTGAGATCGGAGGGGTTATGATTACGCCGGATGTCCTGACGGAATATGTGCGCCGGATGATGCCGGATGCCGCAGTCACAGTCTCGGATCGGACCGGCACGATGAATCATCTCAAAGTGGTGGTGATCTCGGCAGCCTTCGCAGGGAAGAATCTGCTGGATCGGCACCGCCTAGTCTATCAGGCGTTGGATGGCCCACTAAAAGATGGGCGGATTCATGCTCTAGAAATTACAGCTAAAACCACAGATGAAACCTAGGAGGCCGACCCATGGCAGATCCCATGCAAGAGGAAATTAACAAGGAAGTCGCCGCACACAAGATTTTGATCTACGGCAAAGGCACCAAACAGATGCCGATGTGCGGGTTCACGAGAGAGACGATGCAGTTTTTCGACAAATACGGGTACCCCTATGAACTCATCGACGTCCTGTCTCAACCCACCAAGCGAGAGGCGCTCGCAAAAATGACCAACTGGCCGACCCTCCCCAAGGTATTTATCAACGGGCAGTTTTACGGCGATACCGACATCCTCGATCCGATGGCAGCCAAAGGCGAGATAGAGCCGCTGCTGAAAAAAGCGTTCGGAAAATAAGAAAGATACGAAGAGACGAGGGCGACGGTCATGCTCTTATGCTCGCGCAACGCGCGGCCTCGGAAGGCTCTTGTTGGACGCGCGCAGTGAGAGCATAACCGTCGCCCTCGTTATTTTTGTCACTCAGCGGCTTGGGAGGGGAAAGAAAGAGAAGAGTGGTCTGGCTTGGTCCTCACCTGCTCACGGAACCCCCACGATGAAGCGGTGGTCGTTCGACGTGCGCAGGGGGGGCCAAGCCAGGCCACTGCGTGAATACGACCCAGAGGCGAACCGAGAAGAAATCACTTGGACTTAGGTCCCAATCCTGGCAGGATACCGCAAGGGTCTTATCCCGCATTGCAAGACAATAGGGATCTTATACGGAACCAGATAATGCATAGTTGGGCATGAGAAACATGGCGACGAACGTTGAGCTTGAGGCAGAAAAATACGGGGTCGCGCTTGATGAGTTCCCGGAGTTCGCTGCGCAAGTTGGAATATTGATCAGTTGCTTCGCGCTCATTGAGTCATACATGCACCAACTAATTAGCCGCACCACGGGAATGGACCCGTCGGATGCCTTTTTGGTATCGGGCAGTTTCATTAGCTTCAGTTCGAGGATTGATCTTCTTGAAACCCTGCTGAAGAAGAGGGAGCCGACCAACCAACAAGTCGTTGCCGCGAAGCACTTCATTAAGACATTGAGAGAAGCAAGCGGAATCCGGAATACATATGCTCATGGAACCTACTCATTGAGCTTTGAAGGCGGTCACTACTCTCCCACTGCGAAAAAAGTGATGTTCATCAGTTCATTTCTGTACGACGCCAAGAGAAAGAGCTCGGTTAAGGTCGAAAAAGATCTTGACGGCGTAAAGAACGATGTCGCTCGCATCAAATTCATCAGTTGCGAGCTTCACGGCTACATTTATCGCAATGAAATGCCAGCCGCGTAGGTAGCTTTGTAGCTCATACCCAACCCATCAATCCACCGGATGCTGCATGATGAAGCCGCGCAGCGCCGGTGATTTCAAACGTTAGGCCGCTACAAATCTCGGCATGCGTGTTGATTGGTAACCGTTTCTTAGACTCGGCAAGCGCTTCTTCATTACACACTCACTTCGCGGGGTGAGGATGCTAATCTCACCTGCGCGCGTCGAACGACTACCATATAATAGTCCTTCCAAGCTTGCTCGTTGTCTCCCCAGGGATGGGGGCTGATTGATCTCCCACTGCGCGCGTCCAACGAGGGCCTTCCGAGGCCGCGCGTTGCGCGAGCACAGGAGATCATCAGGCTCCATCTCTTCACCTCTTTGCTTCCGGCGGCGGCCAATTCAGTTCAGCGTGCCGGCCGCAGTAGAAGCAGGAGAGGCGATAACGGGCTTTGCGCCGGGGATTTGGCATGGAGGTGAAGGTGATGGGGGTGTCGTCAAAGGGGCAAGTGGGTTGATCGTGTAGGAGATGCACCTCAGCCATCATGGTGATCGAGGCGCCATCCCACGGTGGGGTTGGCTGTTCTTTGCCGGTAATCTGTTCCTTCGTATGACATTGTTTGCATTCGGCTTCGTATGTCTTGATATGGGCGAGATGGGGGGTGTGGTCGGTGACATCCATCGCTCCGCCGCATCCAGGCTTGGAACAGGTAAGGTGTTCATGCTGTAAAGCTTGCACAAACCGACCATGTGCGGTCTGTTCTTGTTCTGATTTCATAAGACCTCCCTCATATTCTCTTTCTTCGTCATTCCAAGAAGGCTGGATGACCCTGGCTCAACTGCGCGCGTCCAACAGGACTTTCTACGCTTCCCCTCTACTTCTCTCAGCGGGTGGCCTGAACCGTCCTTCACTGCGCGCATCGAACGAGCACTTTCCTAACGTGCGCGTTCTGCGAGCAAGAAGGACGGTCAGGTTACCCGCTACACTCCCCATGCCCCACTAATTTGGATGTTGGCTCCGTTCACGTAGCGGGCCTCGTCGCTGAGGAGATATCGCACTGCCGCTACGGTATCGTCTACGGTTCCGATGTATCCGGCGGGGATGCGTTTGGTCATGCCGGAGAGTTCTTCTGGCGGCGCGCTGCCTGAATCGATGAAGCCGGGGGAAATCGCATTGACGGTAATGCCGTGAGGCGCTAGCAGCTTGGCCAGCGTGCGAGTCAAAATCAAGATGCCGGCTTTGGCGATGTAATGGGCCGTGACGTCCGGCTGGGATATCATTTGATCAGCGTTGGCCATGCTGAAACTGATGATGCGCCCAGATTTGCGAGCCTTCATGCCTGGTGCTACTGCTTTAGCGAGATAGAAAATGGGGTGGAGGTTGCCGTCGAACATCTCGTTCCAGCCCTCGATTGTTTCTTCGAACAGGTTGACGCGATGGTACGGTCCTGCGCCGTTGATCAGCGCATCGATCCGTCCCCACTGCTGTTCGACTTGGGCCACGAGGCCTTTGGCCGCCTGGGGATCTGACACGTTACAGCGAATCGAGAGCGCACGGCCTCCACGACTGGTGATCGCGTCGGCTGTGGCAGCGGCCTCCGCTTCGCTCGTGCGGTAGCAGATGGCGACCGACCACTGTTGCGCTGCCAGGTCGAGCGCGATCCCCCGCCCAATGCCTTTGGCCCCACCGGTGATGAGGGCCACTCGCTCTGCCATAGATGATCCCTTCCGTGGTTGGTGTGGTTGATTGTCTATCTTATCGAGTTTTGAGTCTAGTCTCGAGCAGCTGCAACGTGCCGGCTGTTCGCATGGAGAAGGTCCGGTCTTGTTTGGGCTTCTTGTCGTCCTCTCGGCACTCTGTGATGAGCGCCTGCAAGTCTGCGATCGTATCCACGTCGCGCCAGGCGGTGGTGAGTTCGACAGACAAACCCAGCACCTTGGCCTGTTGTTGTGTGACGGCGAGGACTTGATCGGTGGACCAGGGTACTCCGGTAAAGAGTTGTTCTGCCTGCTGCTTGAGGCCAATCAGGTAGTATCCTCCATCAAGGGCCGGCCCCAAGACCACATCTGAGCGGCCCAACATCGCGAACGCCTCTTGATACACCGACAGGGGCAAGGTTGGGACATCGGTCCCCACGATGATCACCTGCTTGTAGCCTTTGGTGAACAAGTCGACAAAGGTATGGTGCATTCGCTGGCCCAGATCCTCTCCTACTTGATCCAACAGGCGGACGCCCTGCCGTTCTTCCATAATTTTGAAGAACACCAGCTCAGAGGAAGGCGCACAGGCCAGGTATCGATGAAAGAGAAGTTGAAGTTTTGCAACAGCGAGTTTGCTTCGTTCCAGCATGTCGAGGACGAAGCTGCCGTGCAGGGTGGCTGCCTCGTCAGGCGTCAGCGGCGGGCAGAGTCGCGTCTTCACCTCGCCAGGGATCGGAGCCTTGGCGAAGATCACCAGCGCGCTTTCGGCGCGCTGCAGGCTAGAGGCTAGAGGCAAGGGGCGAGAGGGAGAACGAGCACCTTTTCTGTTTTCTGGTCCTTGCGCCATGCGTTCCTCCGGCCCTCTGGCCTCGTGCCCCTAGCCTCTCGCCTCTTCACGCACCGTCGCATAGAGGTGTGCGAGACGATGCGGGCTCACACCGGCCCAATACAGAAACCGCAAGGCCCACATCAAGAGGATTGTCCGCACGGGGCCTTGCTGTTCCCATCGACGAAAAGAGGTAGTCACGGTCGCGGTGAGAGCCACGGTCGCTCCCGCTCGTTTGAGCCTGCGGGAGAACTCGATATCCTCCATCAACGGCATGTCGGCGAAGCCTCCCATCTGTTCGAAGATGGGACGGCGCACGAACAGGGCTTGATCGCCGGTGGCGAGCCCGCTCAATCTCGATCGCCAGTTCATCATCCTGCTGATGATGGCTCCCCACATCGATGGGCGATCGAATCGGACATCGAACCGTCCGCCCACCATCCGTCGATCGGCCAGTGTCCTGTCGATCACCGTTTTGGCATCGCGTGGAAGCTGCGTGTCGGCATGGAGAAACAATAAGATTTCTCCGCGACTGGCCTTTGCGCCTTCGTTCATTTGCCGGGCGCGTCCGGGTGGAGCGGTCACCCATTGTACAGGACTGAGTGCTGAGGACTGAGTGCTGTGTCGGTACGATTCAACGAGTGCGGGAGTGTCATCGGTGCTTCCTCCATCTATGACGATGAGTTCATCGAAGCCGAGCGTGGCGGTGTGTGCGAGTGTCGCGATGATCGTCCGTTCTTCGTTCAGTGTGGGGATGATAACCGAGATCGGCATTGCCCTGACAGATTGGCCCGCATTATTCATGACGGTTCGTCGCGAAATCATGCCAACAGGCCATGGGCGAGAGGCTAGTGGCTAGAGGGAAGAGCCGTGGTTTTGACGGGAAGTCTTTGCCCCTAGCCTCTGGCCCCGCGCCTCTCGCCCAAACAGTGACGATTGCAGCAGAAGCGCTCATGAGTAATACGGGTTATGCGCGTTTTTTCGGTTCGTTGAACATGAAATACATCACGACCACCACGGTGGACCAAAACAATACTTGCTTGTGCCAGAAGAGGACTTCCCCATAGTGGAAGAAGACGGCTGCGAGTAGGAGGGCGCCGCCGATGATGCTGTAGCGGAGGGTCGTGTTTTCGATGACGGCATTTGCCCACACGGCGACCCCACCGAAATAAATCAAGAAGGGAATCACATCGATTTCGAATCCTCCGCTGATCGAGAGAAACACGTCGAGAAAGCCGATGAAAATCAAGGCGGTGCCCACGATCATCCCGGCGACGCGCATCTGGCTGTCGCCCCCGGAATCGTCTTCCGGTTCGCGGTGCTCCGGCTCGTTGGTTGGTTCTGGCGACATGGTCAGCTGGTTCCTTGTCGGTCGTGAAGCGTGAAGCGTGAAGCGTGAAGCGTCCGAATTCTGAGCGAACGAAGTACGGCCTTCTCCGTGCTGGATGTCTGTTTCAGCATCCTGCTAGACCTTAAAGTGTTTGCTCAGGGTCAGCCCTTGGCGCTGATATGAGGATCCGAGGGCCGTGCCATAGAGCTGATTGGGGCGTGCGAGCATCCTGTCGTATACAACCTTAAAAAATGTTTGTCCATCATGGATCAGGAAGGGTACGTCGTGGGGGCGGACCTCCAGGACCACTTGGGTACCGTGCAGCTCGCCGCGCCCGTACCCAAATCCCGGATCAAAAAACCCGGCATAGTGGGTCCGTAACTCGCCACAGGCTGCTTCGAAGGCGACCATCTCGGCCGCGTAGCCGGCGGGAACGCGAATCCGTTCTTTCGACGCGAGAATGTAAAACTCCTCCGGTTCCAAGAGGAGACTGTCTTGGCGGTGGCGGTACAGGGGTTCCCAAAAATCGAGCGCCGCATAGTGGCCGACCTTCGACAGATCGATGACGTGGCTATTTTTCTTCGCCCGATAGCCGATAATGTGCGAGCCGTTTTGGTCGTCCCCCTTCAGATCGATGCGGAGAAACAGGCCACGATCCGTACGGAGATCACGGGTGTCCAGCGCGTTCTTCGTGGGGAGATTATGGTAGAGCAAGGGCTCTCGCTTGTGGAGCATCTGAAGCGACTGGTCCGACACGGTGGCGTCGCCGCGTACGAAGCGAATTTGATTGAGGGAGTATCCGGTCTTTACCTTGATCGCGAATGAGCGTGGGACGATTTCCAGATAAAGGGGCCCGGAATAGCCGGCCCGGATTTCATCGAATCCGGTGTTGAGGTCCGTCACGACGCGGGTAAAGACGTCCAGCCGTCCAGTCGTACTTTTGGGATTGGTTCGCGCCCGGAGGGTCTTGGGTAACGCCAGACGTTCCAGCAGCGGCACCAAATAGACGTGGCCTTTTTCGAGGATGGCCCCCTCGGTCAGGTCCATCTCGTACATCACGAGGTCGGACTGGTAGAAGTCCAGGACGTTGAGTCGGCTCGTGATCTCGGACAACTCCGGTAGGAAGCTGCTGATCAACCGATAGGCCTTGCGCCCGAGCCGCAGATCGAGACTGGCCGGCTGGATCTGCCGGTCTTCGATCGGCACGCCGGCGTGGATGGTACGGCTCGCGATCAGCTGCTTAATCTGTTGGTAGGGCAAAATGCCCTGGGTGGCGCCGGGGCTCATAGGTCGTCGTGCGTTCCAGAACCGCACGATCCCAGCGCAGGCGCTGCGCTGACCATCGGCAGCTCCCGCGCAGACCCTTGTGGCGGTTGCGGATAGTGGAATGCCTTGTTCTCATAGTTCTTCAAGAGAACCCCCGCGGCATCCATGTGCACCATATAGTCGCCGGGGAGCAAGGGAATCTTGCCGCCCCCGCCAGGCGCATCGATCACGAAGTGCGGGACCGCCATTCCGCTGGTGTGGCCCTGCAACGACTTGATGATGTTCAGCCCCGTCTCGACTGTGGTGCGGAAGTGGTTTGTGCCCTTGGTCAGGTCCGCTTGGTAGAGATAGTAGGGTTTGATGCGGGCGAGCAGGAGCTGATGCATCAATCGTTTCATAGTCTCAGGATCGTCGTTGACGCCTTTGAGCAGCACGGTTTGCGCGCCGAGCGGCACGCCGGCGTCGGCCAACATCCCGCAGGCCTCTTTGACTTCCGGAGTCAGCTCGTCCGGGTGATTGAAGTGCAGGTTCATATAGATCGGATGGTACTTCTTCACGATCGCGCAAAGTTCCGGAGTGATCCGTTCCGGCAACGTGCCGGGCACCCGGGAGCCGAGGCGAATGAGTTCGAGGTGCGGGATCGTGCGCAGGGCCTTGAGGATCCTGTCCAATAAATGATCCGGCAGGAGCAGGGGGTCGCCGCCGGAGAGAATGACGTCGCGCACTTCTGTATGCTCGCGCAGGTAGGCGATGGCTTGGTCGAGTTCACCCTTCTTGAGGAATCCCGGTTTCCCGACCAGCCGTTTTCTCGTGCAGAATCGGCAATAGATCGGGCACTGATTCGTCACCATCAATAGGACACGATCCGGATAGCGGTGGACCAGATGAGGAACCGGGCTCATGAGGTCTTCTTCTAGCGGATCGTCTTCCGCTTCGAAGTCGTCCATCTCGGCAATGTCCGGGACCACCTGTTTCCAAATGGCGTCGCCCTTTTCTTTGATCGTCGCCATCACCGTGGGGGTAATGCGCATTGGATAGTCGCCTACGATGGCTTCAATTTCTTTCGCATCGACACCGAGCCGGTTCGCCAAGTCTTTTGGTTTCACAATACTGTCGGCGAGTATGCGTCTCCATGCTTCCATGCCGGTCTCCTTTGCTGTCGAGTGGATCAACCTGCGGCGCTAGCTACTGGTGATCCGTTCCTGACCGTACGTCTTATCCAGATGGTCGAGGATGTCGTCGGTTTCCGTCAGCACGATGTCTCCATCCTTGAGGACTGGAACATAATATTGGCCTGAGACTTCTTGGACCACTTTGCGCATCGGGCGAAAGTCGGGTACGACCACGTGCTCGTATGCGATATGGAGGTCCGCCAGTTTCCGGCGCACCACCTCACAGTCGGGACACCAGGTCACGTGGTATAAAGTTAGTGCCATAGTGCTGAGTGCTCAGTGCTGAGTTTTAAAGAGTCGTCGAGCATTTCCATACGCGCCTCTCAAAAGCTCTCTCAGCACTCAGCACTCAGGTCTCTCGTCTGGCGCGCCTCTGGCGCGACGGCGCACGGCACCATGACTGCGTCTTTCATCCCATGGATCACTTTCTTATCCGCCGGGCAGATGGTGGCCAGGATACCAGCCAGTTCGGTCTTTTCGCCACTCACGAAATAATAGGGCGAGAGCCTGGCCCGGCCGGACATTCTGTTCATTTCACTGATCACCGGATCGAAATAGTCGAGTTCATACAGGCGGCCCTTGTGAAACTCCTGAAGGATATAGGGTGTGTGGGGAAAGGAGGCCAGGGCCTTGTCGATGGCGCCGGCCCACTCGCTTTGCGGCATATCGTGTCCGACCGATACACCTCGGCTGCCCCAGGCGAGTTCGGAAAATCCCGATGGCTTGATCACGAAGTGCCGTTCTTTCTGAGTTGCCGTGGCCAGATCGTGCCAATCCATCACGGCCCGCCCTCCGATCGCCAAACCAGGAATTGTGGCGGACGGAGGAATCGGCGCAGGATCGAGAATCCAGGTACGCGGCATAATGGTAGTCAGGTGTAGGAAGACCTCCCGGCCCAATGCCTCCTCCCAAAAATGTTGCAAGGCAGGATGATGGAGGAGGGCAAAGGCGAGCTTTTCTTCCAGCGCCGGTTTGTACGGTGGCGTGACGGCGACCCGACCCTTCTTGATCGCATATTGGACGAGTTCGGATTTTGGAATGTTCAAGAGATCGAATAACTCATAGAAGCGGTAAATCAAGGCGACCGGCTGATCCATTCCATCGCGTATTATCCTGAGGCCCTCTTCGGTGAATCGAATGTGACGAGGCTCCACGCAGTAGGCGTCGAGGCCTATCGTTCGAAGCTGGGCCGCGAGCCACGTCATCTCAGGTCGATAGTCTTTGGCTTCCTCCGACATGAGAATCGCGATGCATCCTGTATGTTGGGCAAGCTGGGCTCTCACCATAGCTGCAAATCCCCGAACCATTCCCTCGGGGCCTCCCACGAGTGAGAGGCCACCGTCGGCCTCCCTGTCGGCATAGAGCGCCGAGAGGCATGCGGTCATACCGATTCCTCCTGGGACTGAGTCGAGTTCGGTGATCAGCATGCCGTCCTGGGTGGGGATGATGTCCGGTCGGATGACCGCGGGAAGCTGGTCGCGAAACCGTTTCATCCGGCTGTACGTCAGAAGGCCTTCCGGTTTCCCTTGGTCAAGGTATCCCGCGACCCAGGCTGGCTGGAGGCCGCGTACACTGTCGTTATAGAGGCGGTTCAGGGCTCGATAAAAGGAGAGGAGCTGCGGCCCGAGTTGATGGAAAAAATCTAATTGATCTTTCGTGAGAGGGAACGGTGTGACGGCAATGCGCCAGGTTGTCGTGGTTGTGGCCACTTCTGGGGCTGAAGCCTGTCCGGGCAGAGATGGAAAGAGCCCAGCTTGGCTTAGCCGGGCACGGATGATTGCGCAACGATGTAGGAGGTCGGAGGTAGCCAAGTCAGACAGAGGCGGTATCCGTATCAATGAGAGCCCCTCATTCGAGGCCAAAGAACTGTAACACGGGCCTTAGGACCGTACAAGGGGCGAGAGGAGCGGTGGAAAAAGTGACAGGCCTTGGGCACTTCTATGGAAGGGTGCTAGTATGGGCCGCACACTGATTGGAATCCTTTCATGTCTGCATATCATATACTGATGAGCTGGCAGGCGATTCCGTGACGCCACCGATTGTACTGCCACAACTCGTGCCGAGCCGTACCTGTCTCCAGTGCGATGTCTGTTGCCGATTTCCAGACCCTGATAGCGCCCTCCGTCCGTATTTTACTGAAAACGAAATCGCTGGGGCTCTGGCTGGGGGCGTTGAGGAAACGGCCTTTCCCAATCGGCGGGGGTCACAGGTCATCCTAGTTCCCGAGCCTCACGGAGACGGGTATCTCTGCCCGGCATTCGAAACAGCGACCTCAACCTGTTGCATTTATGAGCAGCGTCCGTTCGATTGTCAGCTCTATCCCTTGGCGCTGATGTGGGATGAGCCGCACGAGCAGGTATTGCTGGGGTGGGACACGAAATGCCCGTTCATGCGAGAGGAGATTCCAGCGGAGATTCAGCGTCATGCCGATCGGGTGAGAGCCTTGCTCGATCGACCGGACATCCGGGACCACGTTGTCGCGCATCCTCGTCTCATCGGGCGGTTTCAGGAGGACGTGGTGGTGCTCACCATCCTTCCGCGCCTCACCGAAGCCGTGGCCGGTCAGTGGGGGCCTGCGCCGCTGCATCGGCTCACGCTGGACGATATTCCACGCATGACGACGGCCTTGGATCGGTCTGAGTTATGCGGCCCGCAGTCGCTCGCGGCCTATTCGCCGGTCTATCACTACATGTGGAATGGATTACTGGCCTATTGGTGGATGGAGCTTCAGGGGGCCTTTTGCCTCTTCGCGCAATCGCCGGACGGCTGGTTCATGCCCCTGCCTCCGATCGGGGCCGACGCGATCGATGCGCCCATGTTTGACGCGATGGGGCTGCTGCGGCGATGGAACGGTGACTCGACAGTCAGCCGAGTTGAGAACGTGTCTTCCCAGTTGGTACCGGAGTTGGAGCGGTTGGGGTATCGTGTGATGCCCAAGGAGCCGGACTATTTGTATCGTGCGACGGACCTCGCAGTCTTGGCGGGCGATCGATATAAGTCTCAACGTGCACTATGCAATCGATTCGAACGAGAGCAGTCCTTTGAGATGAACTCCTATCAAATTAGCGATCGTCAGGACTGTCGTGCCCTCCTAGGGGATTGGTCACGGCAGAAGCAAGCGAAAGGGCTCGAATCGTTTGGGGTCATGCTGCTGGCCGATGCGGCGCCGGCTCACGAAGTCATCTGGTCGCAGGCGTCGGTCCTTCGAGTCACGGGGAGGGTTGTCAGGATTCACGGCCGGCTGTGCGCCTATACATTCGGCTATTGGTTGACGAGCACGACATTCTGTGTCCTCTTAGAGGTGACGGATCGGACACTTCCGGGTCTGGCGCAGTATCTATTTCTGGAGACCTGCCGGACGGCCTTGGCGGAAGGGGCTGAGTATATCAATGCGATGGACGATGCAGGGTTGCCTGGATTGCGCGCATCGAAACAGGCCTATCATCCCGCCCTGCTGATTCCCAACTTCGTGGCCGTCCCGGCGCGTGAATCATGAAGACCTCAATGGCCGTATCATTTCTCGATCTTCGCCGCTATCGGTGGTTGCCCCATCTCCTGATCGCCAATACCCTAGTCGCGGTCCTCGCCGGTATCGGTCTGATTCAGTTTGTCGAATCTCGCTTCGTGGAGGCGACAGGAGGAGAACTCACGCTGGCCGCGGCGGAAGTGTCCGAGAAACTCGATTGGATGTTGTTCGAACGCCAAGGCGACGCCCTCATGATGGCCCGAGCCGTTTCGTTGCGCACCTCCGATCCGAAGTATCTTTCTGAATATCTGAAGTGGATGAAGACGACATATGGCCCGGTGTACCTGTCGTTAGCGGTCACCGACGTTCAGGGTGCGGTCGTGGCGGCGACGGAGCCCTCGCTGGTAGGACGCGACTATAGCCGTGCCCCATCGTTTATCGCTGCGCGTGCGACGCGACAACTCGACATTGCCGATGTCGCGGTACAGGAAACAGTGGAGAGTGGCGTCGACGCGATCAGGTTTATGGCCCCGATTCTCGACGCGCAAGGCACGTTCCTGGGCGTCGTGACTTCGCTGGTGGGGATCTCATTATTGGAGGAGGTCGCCACCAAGATCATTCGTTCACTTGAAGCTTGGCCAGGAGCGAGCAGGCGAGTCGAATACAAAATGTTGACGCGGCAGGGCAGGGTATTTGTCGATTCGGATCTGCAGCACAAAGGGGCCATCAATCTCAAAGAACTCGGACTCCCTTCGGTGCTGCTGAGCGAGGCCGGTGTCCCGGGGTTTATCGAGGAAGAGCATCTGCAACGGCACGTCCAGGTGGTGACTGGCTACGCGCGGACCAAGGGCTTTGGAGAATTTGCTGGGCTGGGTTGGTCGGTCTTGGTGCGAATGGATCGACAGGACATCCTGGCGCCGATTCATGCCTTCTTATGGAAAGTTGGGATCGCAGGCGGGGTGGTCTGGATTCCCATGCTGGGGTTGTTGTTCTGGGCCACGGCACGCTTGCGCGCTGAGCATCGACAGGCGCAACAGGAAAGTGCTTGGGCAAAAGCCGCTGAAGCCGCGTTGCTTCAGAGCCAGGAACGAAATCGGGCCATCGTCGATACCGCGCTTGACGGGGTGATCACCATCGATTCGACGGGGATCGTGACCGATTGGAATGCGCAGGCCACGGCGATTTTTGGATGGTCCCGCGAGGAAGTGCTGGGACGGGCTCTTACGGAGACTATTATTCCTGAACGGGATCGTCAGGTGTATGAACATAGTATCCGTGAATTCCTTCGGACGGGAGACGGCGCAATCTTGAATCGCCGGATTGAAATTGCCGCTCAACATAGGGACGGGCGGGAGCTTCCCGTTGAACTTGCGGTATCACCGGCAAAAATAGGGGATGCGTACATCTTCAGTGTCTTTATCAGGGATATCACCGATCGCCGCCGGGCTGAACGGCGTCTCGCCTCTCAGTATGCGGTGACCCGCGTTCTCGCCGAGGCGACGACCCTGGAAGAGGCTGTGCCGAAAATCATTCAGGCCATCGGGGAGAGCCTGGAATGGGATCTGGGTCTGTTCTGGCGGGTGGATAAAGCGGCTGGAGTATTGCGCTGTGTTGATCACTGGATGGTGCCGTCCGTGCGGGCCGACCTGTTTACCCTGGCCACCTGGAAACGTGTATTGACACGCGGCGAAGATTTACCCGGACGTATTTGGAGCAGTGGCAAGTCGGCTTGGGTGACGGACGTCACGATGGATACTCACTTCACTCGTGGAGCGCTGGCTCGACAAGTTGGGTTTTACGGAGCCGTTGGATTTCCTGTTCCAGTAGGAAATGAGATCGAGGGTGTCATCGAACTCTTCAGCCGTCAAGTACGGCAGCCCGATGACGAGTTGTTGAGAATGGTAGAAGACATTGGTCTCAAGATCGGCCAATTTGGCGAGCGGGTTAGAACGGAAGGGGTGTTACGGGAAACTGAGGCGCAATTGCGACAGGCGCAGAAGATGGAGGCGGTGGGGCGATTGGCCGGCGGTATGGCGCACGATTTCAATAATCTCCTCACGGTGATTCGAGGGTACAGCGAGTTGCTCCTGGGCCGCCTTGGGGCCACCGATGATATGCGGAAAGACATGGAGGAGGTGAAGAAAGCGGCGGATCGAGCCTCCGGGTTGACCCGTCAATTGCTGGCGTTCAGCCGCCGTCAGTTCATCGCGGCGAAAGTCCTCGATCTCAATGCCCTCGTCGCCAATATGGACGGCATGTTGCGGCGTCTCATCGGTGAAGATATCATCGAACTCAGCGTCGAACTCGATGCGTCGACCGGCGCCATCAAGGCGGATCCCGGACAGGTCGAGCAGATCATCATGAACCTGGTGGTCAATGCGCGCGATGCGATGCCCAAGGGCGGGCGCCTGACGATCGAAACCACGAATGTGACGATTGGGAAAGAGGCAAGCCTGGACGCCGTGGGGGTGGCGCCGGGATCGTATGTGTTGCTGGCGGTTCGTGATAACGGCCATGGGATGGATGCTGAGACTCGATCGCATCTGTTCGAGCCGTTCTTCACGACGAAGGAAAAAGGGAAAGGAACGGGATTGGGACTCTCGACCGTCTATGGCATCGTCAAGCAGAGCGGAGGAAGTATCTTCGTGGAGAGTGCTCCTGATCGGGGCACGACGTTCCGGATCTATTTCCCACGGGTCGAACAAGAGGTACTGGGGCCGACTGGGGCGGTTGAAGCAATCGATCCGGCATGTGGCAGAGAAACGATCCTCTTGGTTGAGGATGAGCCGGCGGTTCGCTGTCTCGTGCACGAGACGTTGCGGCTCCATGGCTATACGGTGCTGGAGGCGCGCCATGGCATCGAAGCCCTCCTCACCAGCGCAAAATATGTGGGACCCATCCATCTGTTGTTGACGGATGTCGTCATGCCACAGATGAGCGGGCCTGAAGTTGCGGAGAAGATCCTGACCGTTCGGCCAGAGATTAAAGTGCTCTACATGTCGGGGTATCCGGATCATCCGGTGTTTGACCAAGGAGGCGTGAATCGTCAGACTGGGTTTCTGCCGAAGCCCTTTTCACCCCGCGTGCTGGCGCAAAAAGTGCGCGAAGTTCTGAGCGGTGTGAAGGCCGCCTAGTCTGGTTGATCTAGTTTGTTTTGTTTCTCTGGTTGATTTGGTTCATCTGGTTAGTTTCGTTCAACCAAACAAACGAGACACACCAAACAAACCAAATGAACAAGTCAGGCTTGCGGACTTTTTCAACATCCTGCCGCATCGCTTGATCTTCAGCCTCGGTTCCGTTTATCGTGGCTGCACCGAACCTGATAAACCACATAGACGAGATAGACCAGAGAGACAGAGCGATGCAGCAAGGACGCGAAGTTGACGTTGGGCAGTATCGGATCGAGCGAGAGCCATTCTATGCGGAGGTCCGTGGCGAGATCGGTTTGTTCACGATCGCGGCTAATAGCAAGATGCCGGTCATGCTCAAGGGACCGACCGGATGCGGCAAGACCCGATTTGTCCAGCATATGGCCTACCGGCTTGGCCGTCCCTTGATTACAGTGGCCTGCCACGAAGATCTTACCGCCTCCGATCTCGTGGGGCGGTATCTGCTCAAGGGCCAAGAGACGGTGTGGGTCGATGGGCCGCTGACGCTCGGCGTGAAGCATGGCGCGATCGTCTATTTGGACGAAATCGTCGAGGCGCGGAAGGATACAACAGTCATCATCCATCCCCTGAGCGACGATCGCCGCTTCCTGCCGATTGAAAAGAAAGGCCAGATTCTCGAAGCGGCCGACGACTTCCTCCTGGTGATTTCCTACAACCCTGGATACCAGAGTGTGCTCAAGGATTTGAAGCAAAGCACGAAGCAGCGCTTCATGGCGATTGAGTTTGACTATCCGGCACCTGACATCGAAACCACCGTGGTCGAGCGGGAAGCGGGGGTCAGCCGTGACCTTGCGGCCAGCTTGGTCAAACTCGGCGGAAAGGTGCGGAACCTCAAGAATCATGGCTTGGAAGAAGGCGTCAGCACTAGATTACTGATCTATGCCGGGACACTCATTCGGCAAGGCGTGGCGACCGACCGAGCCTGCGACGTTGCGATTGCCCGCCCGATCACCGACGATCCCGATATGCAGCGCAGCATTCTGGAATTGGTGAAGGCCATTTTCTAATCCCTTCCTTGGTGGCTCCTGTCACGGATGAACTCGCTGATTGTGCAGGACACCAAAGACGGAGCGATCCTGACCGTTCATGTCCAACCGAAGGCCTCCTCCACAGAGTGCGTGGGCATTCACGGCGACGCGATCAAAATCAGAGTGGCTGCTCCACCGGTCGATGGCGCAGCCAATGATGAATTGATCCGGTTTTTAGCCCGCCAATTATCGATTCCTATTACATCGGTGCAGATTCACTCCGGTGCAGGCGGACGGCATAAACGTGTGTTTGTAAAAGGGGCCACCGCGCAGCTGGTCATGACTCGTTTGAACCTTGGAGAGGGAAAGGGATCGACGAAACCATGAGGCACAGGGGTCTGTCCATCGTCGGGGGATTGCTCTTGCTCACCGCCTGCTCGACGGCGCATCCTATTCTGTATCCGAATGCCCATATGCAGTCGGTGGGGAAAGAGATTGCAACGCAGGATATTGAGACTTGTCGGCAATTGGCAGAGTCGGCAGGGGCTGAGGAGGGCAGAGGAAAGGCAGGTCGTGTCGCGACCGGTACCGCAGTAGGGGCTGGAGCCGGTGCGGCAGCCGGGGCGGTCGGCGGAGCCATCTCAGGCGCGGTAGGCCGTGGTTCCATGATCGGGGCCGCGAGCGGAGCGGTGTGGGGATTACTCACTGGCCTGTACCATGCGATTGCTGGGCCGTCACAACCGAACCAGGCCTACACAAATTTCGTGAATCAATGTCTGCAAGAGAAGGGGTATGAGGTGACGGGTTGGCAGTGAAGGCGAGACGGGCGGCCAGCTTCCTTGCTCGCAGACCGCGCACAATCAGAATGTGCTCGGTCGATGCGCGCAGTAGAAGCTGATCCGCCCATCCCGCCACCCCGTTACGAGTTGGGGGAGGAGTGGGCGGGTGAGAATGGGGCGCGCAGTAGAGCCCAACCCCACCATCTCGCATAGAAGCGGGTACCATCCCGGTCAAAATGAGGAGGGCGAGGAATTGAGGAAGTTTCAGGCCATCGTTACTGCTGGTTTAGTTTTGAGTCTTGCGGCTTGTGCTGGGCCGGAGCCGTTGTTGCGGTCGAATGCGAAGTTCCAGCTGCAGGGGCGGGAGGCGGCGAAGCTTGAAGTGATCATGTGTCAGCAGAAAGCCGAGGCGGCCGGGTTGAAGCCTGGGACCGGTAGCCGAAGTGGCAACGTGGCTGCTGGAGCAGGGCTGGGTCTGATTAGCGGCGCCGCGGTAGGGGCATCGGCTGGACTCATCGGTGGAGTGGCGGGTGTGACAATTGGGGCGGCAGCCGGAGGCGCGCTCGGCGTCATCATTGGTTCAGTGGGCGGCGCCTATAGGCCACTTGATCCGGACCCTCCGTACGGCGATGCGGTGGTGCGGTGTTTGATTGAGAAGGGATATGACGTGTCGGGGTGGCAGTGAGGGAGGGGCGGGATGGAAGGGGGACCTCTGTGCTCGCGGAACGCGCGGCCTCAGAAGGCCCTCGTTCGACGCGCGCACGTGAGGTCGCCCCCCTTCCATCCCGCCACGAGTTGGAGAGTGAGAAGAAGATGACTGTAAAGATTTAATTGGTGTTGCAGCAAGCGGACGGTCTCACAGCCAGGGCATCCATTTGTTTCCGGAACGCGCACGACGAAACAGTGCTCGTTCGACGGCCGCAGTCGGGATTGGCCTGGCTGTAAGACCTGAGAGAGTAAAGGGATAAGAACCAAAAACACTGTGAAGATGCTTGGTGGAATAGCACAAGCAATTTAACCGTCGTTGAGCCTCCTCCTTCGCTTTGAAGTTCAAGGGGTTGATCTTGCGGCCTAATGCCCGACCAGCGGTTTAGGAAACCGTTCTTACCACCTTACCCCAGCCTACTCAGACTCACTCAGGCCAAGGAGTGCGCGAATCCCGAACTTTGGCTGGAGTGGGCTGGAATGAGTTGGAGTGAGGTGGAGTTGAGCACAAAATGAGCACAGCCGAGAAGTGCAGACACCAACCTGTCTTGCTCATCTATGGATTACGCAGGTTCTGCGAAGCCAGGTTTTCAACGTCGCCGATTTCTTGAGTCGGGCTTGGTCCGGTTCTAGCTCAAGCACACTAGCTAATTGAAGCCGGGGGTTCAAATAGAGATCTGACGCCAACGAGATAGACTTTGTCAGCAGCGCCAAATAACAGTTCACGCGTCCAGCAGGCTTCCACTAACTTGACCGTGCTTTCTCCCTTCGTAGGCGAGGGCACGTGCAGTTCAAACACTTGCCTCTTCTCAGGTGTCTGAGCCATCAAGAGCAATATCCCCCCTGTGCTGGTATTTAGAGAAAGCGCGTAACCACCAGAGAAGTCGACTGTTTCGTTACCGAGGAAACGGGCAAGCTGGTAAAGGCACGGCCCGATCATTGGGATACGCTCGTCACCCCTGCGGTTCAGACTGGCAGACTCGTCCACTTTCGGTGGTACATTTGATGGGGCCATGGGCAGCCTTCCTGTAATTGAAGAGCACGCTCTTTGTTAATGGCCACCCGGCGTCTGGCAATATTAATGGGGCGCGAAAGGTCTGTCCCTGGCCTGCAACCTATTCACAAGAAACCCGGCAACGCTGTCTGGCTCTCAGGTCGTTTCGTCTGGACATGCGACTGCTGACTCCTATCCTTCTCCGCGAATCTGATATCTTCCAGAGTAATGATGATTCGAGAGCAGTTGCTCGAGGCGCAATTGGGCTGTCCGAATCCACGGAGCAGGACCCCTTGCCCAAATTCACCAACTACAGGAGCCACTTCGAAAGGTTCCCAGATATTTACACGTATGTTGTCATTAAGGATCTTTTGAACCAGAGCACGAAGCTCGAGGAGTGGGGTTGGAAGCACGATCGAGACTGATCCTGCCGCCGTCTGGCGGATGTTACTTGTCAGTTCAAATGCCCGACGATTCACATATTGCAATTGCAGAGAGTGCGAAAAGACAAGAATTCCCGGGCTCGACTGCCTGGAGGCAGTATTCTCCCTTAGGTCAGAAAACGCAAGTGCTGTGCTCGGACCTGCGATGATACTCATGGCGACCTCCTACGAACGATTCTGTGGAGTTGACCGGATAGCTTTTGGTGATGAAATAAACTGTGTGAGATGCGGCTCGCCTGGCAGGCCTCGGAAAAGCAGACTGGGAAACGACGAGATTCTGTCCATCGGTAGCGATCTGCTAAAGGGTCAATACGTAGTCTGGCAGGGAGGGAGTATCAGTTTGTCTGACCAATGGCAATGCCTCGAAAGTGTTACACGGCGCATCATTCGTAGGGGAGAGAACCAAGGACCAGACAGCGGGTCATTCAAAATCAACTGCTTATGCGTATCTGTCAAGGTTCGCTCACTCGAATGTGATGTGCTAACCCGACCACGGCAAGCTGAAACCCGTCTCTTTCTAAGACGCGTATGTTTACGATTGCAATGATTCTTTGGCCATCATCTGAGAGAAACATGTGTCGATGTTCGAGCCGGTTTAGAACTCCGTCATCGATGAGAAGTGAATCACGTTGATCACAAGCCAATGTGTGCAAACCGGACGGCACCTTCAAAGTCGGGTTAGGCATGAAGCCGAACTCTACGGCACGAGGAGGACCGCCGAACGACGATGAGTACGGGGCACCCATGACTTTGTTCCGGGTTGTTCTGATTTCAACCTGACCCGGCTTGAAGCGTGTGTGGATGCCCTCGATGGGTCTCCATATGGTCACACGTCTGACCGTGCCCGGGGTGGGAACACATCGTCTAATTACTGTCAGAAGGAGGGCCCAATTGGAGTGGCTCAAGAAAGAGGCGGAGTCGCAGCTCCTCCTCGGTCCTCATGGAGAGAAATTTCACTCCAAACTCCCGTTCCCGTGACCACGACACGGCGCCTCGCTTGATCTCCAGCGTCGGCGCCTGATCAGGGAGATGGACATGCAGCTCCAGTTCAGTCCCTGGTTCTACCCTGCTGTCGCTTTCTATCTTACACCCACCCGTGGAGATGTTAAGTGTCATCCCCTCTCCCACAGCTTGATTCGCGACTGAGAACAAAGCTTGGAATTGCACCGGGAAGCGCATGTGCTTTCGAATATCCATGCTAAACCTCGCTTTGTGACCACGAGAACCGTGGTTTATTATTATCAATTGCACGAAAATTCGTATTGCCCAATGGCGGGAAAATAATCATAACCTATACGGTACGGCCAAAATCTTTTATTTTTGAACAGGCGACAGGATAATTCAAATCACCTGGGAAATCGAGCCGCACCTCCTTCGATTTCAAAGAGAAGTTTATGGACCTGCGCATGCGATGTTCGAGAGGTGCGGGAAAGAGAACGTAGGCATGCTCGCTGCTTGAGACGCTTAACAAAGGCTGGTTTTGCAGTCTGTCACTACGAGGTTTGTGAGTTTTTCACCCGCGTCGAGTTCGATGGTCAGCCAGGCTAGACCTGCCAGCCGTTCGTCTTGGTGAGATCCTGATCCTCCTTCAATCAGACTGACGAGGTAGTAGCGCCCGGCGGGAATTTTTGTGAACCAGAAATGTCCGGTCGGGTTGGCTCTGGTCGTGCGGAGATAGGGAGTCAGGCGTTTTTCTGTCTGGAGCCTGGTCAGCGCCTCGTGCGGGCAGTCGGTTGGAGTGCGTGGAGTTGTGGCGTTTTCTGAGGAGGCAGGGGGTTCTGTCGTTGAGCAGGATGTCGTTCTGACATTGCGATCAAACCAATGGCGTGTGTAGGGAGTAATGGGGATGAGATGGACTGGAGCGCCTGCTTGCGTGATGGCTTTCCCGGATGGCGAACTAAGAAACGCTTGTCCGGCCAGAGTGCTTCGTCCCTTCTGCTTGTAGGGGAAGAGGTCTTTTTCGTTCAGGATTGGAGGCGGTGCTGTCTTGGTAGGAGACGTGTTGCCAGGTTCGGTGGACCGTGCCTGGTTTGAGCATAGGCTTCCTATTAGGAATACAATGACTGCGGCACACAGAAGTCGGTCGCGCAGTAGCATGGCTGTTAACCCGCATTATTCATGACGGTTCGTTGCGAAATCGCGGAGCCGCGTTGCGAGACCGGCGCGCGGAGCCGTGAGGACCCGATGCGTACTCGTGCAGTACGTGGAGGGTCCGAGGGACGAGCCCGCTGGCCGGAGGCTTGTCGCAGCAGCGGATCGGTGATTGCAGCAGAAGTGTTCATGATTAATGCGGGTTAGGAGACAGATGAGGGCGACGTCGGTGTTTCGTCCAAGGGTGTCGGCGCGACAGCGGCTTTGTGCTTGAGTGCCCGGCCCTTGTCGGGGGTTGGATCCGTGACAACGCCATAAACCTCCCGGCCTTCGTGGCCTTCCGGGAGATATTCCGTGATCGGCAGGCCGTCTTCCCGAACAAATAACAGGCAGTGGCAGTATTTGTAGATCTGCATCTCGTCGCACGCGCACATCCAGCGGCGGAGTTTGGCCTCTGCTGCTTTATCCTTGTAGAAGTTACAGGGGCAGAGGGGTTTGCCCAGCTCATCCATGTGCATCGCGAGGCCTTTGACCACGGCTTCGGTGACGGTGGGCATGGGATGCATAGCGGTTCCGCTCTTCTCCGCGAATCCCTTCACATACTTCCACATCTTGTCGAGACTCTCTTTTTTCGGCTCGCTCATTTCAATCCTTTGGCTAGAGGCGAGGGGCCAGGGGCTAGAGGGAAGACGAGAGCTTTTCCCACTCGCCTTGTGCCTCTCGCCCCATGCCCGCACCGCAGGGGTATAGTTTACAAGCGCTAGGGCGTCCTTTACAATCCAGCACTTCCCAACACTTCCGGCAAATTTCGTAGGATTGGATCGAGAGTGGAGATGTCGGATACTCATAAGCAATTGATTGCCAAACTGGCGGAGGAGCTGGGGCCTGCTACGGCCGAGCATCTGGTTTCCCTCCTGGTCGAGGCTGTTGAGATACCGAATGAAGTAGAAGGTGTCTTGCTGTTGCTCGACGAGTTGCATGGGGTCTCGCCGAAGGTTTCTTGCGCCGCGATCGAGTCGTTCCCCGATTTACAACAGCGAGGTCGGCTCGGCGATGCGGTGGCTTGGCTGGATCTGGGGATTGCGTTGGCTGAATCTTCCGGTGCGATTGGGCTGAAGTACTTCAAGGAAAGCCCGCTGGTTTTGGGCCTGATCGAGCCACTATCGATCCGGTCGTTGGTGCTGAAAACCGCGTTGGAGCTGGCCGAGCAGGATGCGAATATTGCGCTGGAATTTCTCCGTGTGTCACCGGAAGTGGTGACGGTCATCTCGCCGGATCAGCTGGGGGCCTGGTTGGAGATCGGGCTCGAACTGACGCAGGTCGATTTTGTCGTCGCGCTGGAGTACATCCGCCAAATTCCCGCAGTCGTCCGCGTGTTGCCTATCCAGGATGCGAGGGCCTGGGCGACGTTTGGACTGAAACTCATTTCCCGGAATAGTTTAGGGAAGACAGACTATTTCGGGACCATCGAATTTCTCCGTACCAGTCCGCTCATTCTCGGGGATCACGAAGACCCGTCGGTGCGAGCCAAGGTTATCACGGTTGGGTCGTTGCTGGCCGAACGTGACCCAGGGTCGGGCATTGCCTGGTTATCGGAATCGCCGCGTCTGTTGCGTGCTGTGCCGAGTGAGGGATGGCGGCTAAAAATATTGCAGTATGGGGCCTTGGTGGCAGAGAGTGACGCGGACACGGCGCTGGCCTATTTACGACGTGCGCCAGAACTGGTGAGCGTAATCGGTGAGTCTGCTGAGGCTATGGCTCGCTTCGAGGGCTGGTTCATAACCGGCATGGAAGTCCTGGCCTACAGTGTCGAAGGAGCCAGGGCCTATTTTGCGCTGGAGTCGCAGAAGGCGCTGGCTTCGGTAGAAGCGGCTCTAAGCGGTGTGCCGCTTCGGCAGGTGGCCCGTACCGTGAAGCTTTTCGTGCAAGGACTTTGTGGAACGGATCTGACGATTCAGGCGCTCCCCGATTCATTGATCCAGGAGACCCCGGCGCGGGCCACAGTGAGCCAGGACGGGCGCATCATCTCACTACCGGCGCTCCTCCGTCGCTATCCCACTGCCGAGGAAAATACACGTTTGTATCTGGTGATGGCGGCTCACGAAGCGGGCCACGTGGAGTTTGGGACGTACCGGCTTACCCTTGAGCCGCTTGCAGATCTAGTCGTGGCCGTGCAGCAGAAGTATGGTCGGCTGAAACAGGCTGCGCCGGGGACCTTGGCAGCGCTGTTCCGCCTGTATCCTCATCCGGGACTGATCCAAGACTTGTGGATGATTGTGGAGGATGCGCGGGTAGAGTTTCTGCTGCAGCGGGAGTACCCGGGTCTCCAGCGCGATCTACAAGGATTCGCGCGAGAGGCAGTCACAACGCGGTCGCTGACGCACGGGCTGACCGTCAAAGAACTCGTGGTCGATCAGCTGCTTCAGCTCTCGACCGCCGCGTCGCAGTCTGTTGCCATTCATGAAGCTATCAAGGGCGAGATCGCTATCCTCTGGCCGATGTGCCAGACAATTCTGGCTCCAACGGCGACGGCAGAAGAGGCCGTGCGCGTAGCCCATGCGCTCTACGTGCGGCTCGAAGAATTGTTGGCTCCGAAGGGGGCGATGGTCCAGGCCGATCAGATCGATGACACGTCAGAAGAGCTGGGTGTGGGTCCATCCGCGTCCGAACAGACGGGTGAGGACTACCGCCCTGTTACCAACTGGGTCTACCGTGGGGCGATGAATCCTGAGTTCATTCGTCAGCATGGTCAGGACGGACAAGCATCGGACGATCAGAAACAGTCAGAAGACATCGAGCAACTGGCGAGCGCCGTCGGCGAATTGCAGCAGTCACCGGCACAGGAGCAACGGAATCGAGAAGGCACGCGTACGGAAACTGAGAGTGACAGGCTTGCCGGAGGGAGGCAGTTGCCTTCCCATGTGGAAGAACTCTTGGCCTTGAATGTCGAGTCGCCGGCGCCGGCCGATCATGCCGCGCTGGTCGATCGCGCGGTGCGCTATCCGGAGTGGGATCAGGGGATCGATGACTATCGCCTCAACTGGTGTCGCGTGGTCGAGCGCGCCGCGGAGGAGGGGAGCGGGGATATCGTGGGCGCCACGTTGAGTGCGCACGGGAGTGAAGTCTCGGCCCTTCGACGATTTTTTGAAAGTCTGAGGCCACCGGGGTTGCGGCGTGTGCCAGGCCAAGCCGACGGCGACGCTCTCGATGTGGATGCGGCAGTTCGTATGTGCGTTGAGCGGGCAGCGGGAGCAGACCTATCGGACCGGATCTACGTGAGGCGGGAAAGAAAAGAACGGGATGTCGCGGCCCTGTTTCTGGTCGACGTGAGCGGCTCAACCAGTCGCCAATTGAATAGCGGCCGCCGCGTGATCGATCTGGAGAAAGAGGGACTGGTGCTCTTGTGCGAAGCGCTAGAAGCGGTCGGAGACCAATATGCGCTCTACGGCTATTCGGGCCAGGGCCGCGGGCAAGTGGATTTTCTTGTGATCAAGGACTTTGACGATCGGTTGGGTGGAAAGGCGGCGCAGCGTTTGGATGGACTGGCTCCTATGCGGCAGAACCGGGATGGGGCAGCCATTCGCCATGCCACGGCCAAACTGCTGGCGCGAGAGGCGCGGACCCGACTACTTGTCCTCATCAGCGATGGCCGCCCGCTCGATGACGGCTATAAAGACGAGTATTCACTGGAAGACACCAAGGCTGCGTTACGAGAGGCGCGGCAGCGGGGGCTGCATCCATTTTGCATCACGATTGATCGGGAGGCCGATGGCTATGTCCGGAGAATGTACGGCGACGTGCAGTTCGCGGTCATCGATCATCTCGAAGCATTGCCGATGCGATTGCCACGGATCTATCAGCGGCTCACGACGTAGAAGACGTAAGCCGTGAATGTTGAATGATGAATGTTAAACTGTGAATTGTGAGATGGGACGCGAGAGGAAATCGTCATCATGTATTCAACATTCACCACTGGCAATATGAATAATCAGCTGGCCAAGCCAAATGTGCCGCCTTGGCTGCACAAGCTGTTTACTGGACATCAGTATCCCTATGTCCGACGGTTGGCGAAGTTTGCGCAGCCTATGAAGCCGGGGGAGGATCGCCAGGAGCCGACGAAGGATCTGATCGAGGCCAAGTTTTGGGAAGTCTATCCCCGTTGTTGGGCCAAGATTCTTCAAGAAGTTAAAGTGGGGATGATCGTGGTATTTCACGACCTCGGCGAGTATCCGGCAGGAGGGTATCAGGAATTAGTCGATGATCCGGACGCCTTTCTGGCAAAGACCTATGGCAAGAAGAAGATTAAGGTCAACTTCTATGATGGGGACAATTTTGTTTGCACGATCAATTTTAAAGTCGCGGGCTGGACGGAACACGAACACACATAAGCGGTGCTGAGTTGCGAGTGCTGAGTGCTGAGACGGGAACAGAGGAATTTCTCGATTTCCTGACTCGATACTCAGCACCCAGCACTCAGCACTTCCGGAGGAATCATGGGCAGACCGAAAATAACGGTGGTGGGCGCAGGGAACGTCGGAGGCACGACGGCGCAGCGGCTGGCCGAGAAGGACGAGTACGAGGTGGTGTTGGTCGATATTGTCAAGGGCATCCCACAAGGCAAGGCCCTCGATATCACGCAGGCCGGGCCGGTCTGCGGCTATAGCACTCGCGTGGTCGGCACCAACGGCTATGATGAAACGGCCGGTTCCTCGGTGGCGGTGATCACGTCCGGAATCCCTCGCAAGCCTGGGATGAGTCGTGACGAATTGTTGACCACGAACGCGAAGATTGTGAAATCGGTCGTCTCCGAGTTGGTGTCGCGATCGCCGAACGTCATTCTGATTCTCGTCACCAACCCGCTGGATGCCATGGTTCATGTGGCGCGTCGTGTGAGCGGACTGCCGAAGTCGCGAGTCTTGGGTATGGCGGGCGTGCTCGATTCTGCCCGCATGCGGGCCTTTATTGCCGCTGAATTGAGTGTGCCTGGTCCCGACGTGGTTGCGATGGTGTTGGGCGGGCATGGCGATACGATGGTGCCGCTGTCGCGGTACACGACGGTGAAGGGGAGGCCGGTTTCGGAGTTGATGTCGCAGGACCGGTTGGAGGCGATTGTGAAGCGGACACGCGAGGGGGGCGCCGAAATCGTGGATCTGTTGAAAACGGGCAGCGCGTTCTATGCCCCGTCGGCCTCGGCGGTCGATATGATCGAGGCGATTGTGAAGGACCAGAAGCGGGTGTTGCCCTGTGCGGTGCTCTGTGAGGGCGAATATGGATTGCAGGATGTTATCGTCGGTGTGCCGGTCAAGCTGGGCCGAGGCGGGGCGGAACAGGTGGTCGAATATGAGCTGACAGCGGAGGAGCGGGCGGCATTGATGACCTCGGCCGACGCGGTGCAAGAGCTTTGCGAGTCAGTCGATCGCCTCATGACGTAAGCAAACCGTCAAGCGTCACACGTTAATCGACCTGAATGAGGAAAATGTATCTCGGTTGACGGATGACTATTGACGGGCGACGGGCCTCGGTTGCTTGACATTTTACGCAGGGCTACAGTACAGAGAGCGACGTAGTAATACATTGAACGAGGAGATGCGATGAAATTTCTTGAGAGTCCGATGCAGACGATGGGCGTAGGATTTGCGCTTACGGTCGTGTTGATCATGGGGTATCTCGCTATGACTGGCGTGGCGGTCGGCGATGCCGATTGGTTTGGTTTGCTGTTACGCTGGACCCATTTCTTGGCTGGAATCGTCTGGATCGGATTGTTGTACTTTTTCAACCTGATCAATGCGGCGTTCTTGAAGAGCCTGGACGGACCCACCAAGAATATCGTAATTCCCAAGTTGATGCCCGCCGCCCTGAATTGGTTCCGTCATGGCGCGACGGTCACGGTGCTTGCCGGGATTGTGTTGTACCTCTACATGTATCAAAGAGGTGGAACCGGCGCGATTGCGTTGGGAATCGGCGGGTTATTGGGTATCATTATGATGGCTAATGTCCACGCAGTTATTTGGCCGAACCAACGGAGGATTATTGCGGCGGTGACGGCGGCAGCCCAGGGGACTCCTGCGCCGCCGGAAATGGCTCAGTGGGGTCGGACCGCACTCCTCGCTTCGCGGGTTAACTTTATGCTATCGATTCCCATGCTGTTATTCATGGGAGCCGGCAGTCACCTCAGGTAAGACGCGATACGACTCCCGGAGGGAAAGCCCTCCGGGAGTCAGTTCATCGCCCGCCGCTTCTTTCATCTTCCTGAATTTTCCCCAACAGGCTTAGCCCGCATGTCTGAGAAGGGCTAGGTCTATCGGGTTTTTCAGGGTTGATCGAAACTAACCAGATGAACCAAATCAACCAAACAAACGACGGTCTTTTTATCTAGCAGACCTTTTCCGCATCCTGCCATGGCCCATATGCCCAGTTTCCTATGGGGCAGTGGCCCTAAGTCCTTGAGATTCAGGCCTATTATCGTGGCATTGCCTTGACGAATACCGGCCAGGCACCTTATAGTATCGCTCCATTCATTCGCTGAGCTAAACAGGTAAGGAAGGGTGCATGACAGCTGCGACTGAACCCCGAGTTCTGCAAACACTTGATGGCGCTCCCTGGGATATCGATGCCTATCGGAAGGTCGGGGGCTACGAGGCCTGGAAGAAGTGTGTCAAAGAGCTGAGCGCGAACGATATCGTCAGTGAACTGAAGAAAGCCGGGCTTCGCGGGCGAGGAGGCGCGGGTTTTCCCACCGGCATTAAGTGGGAGAAGGTCCTCAATCATCGGGTGAAGGAACACTACTTTGTCTGTAACGCCGGCGAACATGAACCAGGGACATTTAAAGACCGGTATTTGCTCAAGCATGCGCCCCACCAGCTCATTGAAGGCTGCCTCATTGGAGCCTACACGGTGCAAGCGAAGGCGGCGTTTATCTATGTGAATCATGAGTATCACGAAGAACGCGAGAATCTAAAAAAAGCATTGGCACAGGCGAAGGCTCAAGGCTTTTTGGGCAAGAATATTCTTGGGAGTGGCGTGGATCTCGATCTGCAAATCTTTGAAGGCCACGGGAGTTACGTGGCCGGTGAAGAAACTGCGATGCTCGAATCCATGCAAGGGCGCCCGGCGATGCCGAGACAGAAGCCTCCTTTCTATCCAACGGACTTCGGCCTCTACGGGAAGCCGACGCTGGTCAACAATGTTGAAACGTTGTGCAACATTCCGCGGATCCTTCTGAAAGGCGGGGCCTGGTTCACGCAGGTCGGCACAGAAAAATGTCCGGGCACGATGATGTTCTCCCTGAGCGGCGCCGTGAATCGGCCTGGTGTGTATGAGATGCCGATGGGTACGACCATTAGGCATCTTGTGGACCAGTGCGGAGGGGGAGTGCCGGGCGGGCACAAGATCAAGGCGGTGTTCCCCGGTGGACCGGCATTTTCGATGGTCACTGCCGATCAGCTTGACCTGACAATGGATTTCGATTCGTTGAAGAAAGCCGGCACAGGGCTTGGGTCTGCCGGTGTGATTGTGGTCGATGATGCAACGTGCATGGTGGCCCTGACGCTCAAGTTCTCAAATTTCTTCAAGGTCGAGAGTTGCGGGCAGTGCCCGCCCTGTCGAATGGGGACCATCAATCTCGCCGCACTGATGACCAAGATCGAGCAGGGAGAGGGGACGGAGAAAGATATGGAAAGCCTTCTCCAGCTCTGCGGGTTTGTAAAGGGGACGGGCTATTGTACGCTGGTAACCGGGGCTGCCGTGTTGGTTCAGAGCAGCATGAAACTGTTCCGTCACGAGTTTGAAGAACATATCCGATTGCAGCGCTGCCCCTATCAGCCGGTGGCAGTTGGCGCCACGGTGCATTGAGGAGGGTCGCGATGCCGCGTGTGACGTTTCTTCTTCCTGAGAGCAGGAGTGGCGAAGTTGAGGTCAATACGTCGTTGTTGGAGGCGTCGAAGCTGCTCGGGTGTCGGTTGAACCACGATTGTGGTGGGAACGCCTCCTGCACCACCTGTCGGATCGAAGTGCAGATGGGCGCTGAAAACCTGTCGGAGATCGACTTCGATGAGCAAGATCTCCTCGATCGGGAAGCCCTCAGCGAGCCGTGGCATCGTCTTGGATGCCAGGCCAAAGTGCTTGGAGACGTGGTTGTTCGGGTCCCGGAAGGCAAGTGGGTTGCACCCACAATGCCGCAGTCGGAGTCGCAGGGTATTGAAATCTAGCAAAGAGATGTTACACTAAACCATTCCAGGCAAGTCTTCGAAGGACGGCCCGGTCACAGGAGGAGGAGCACAATGTTGACGATTACAGCGATTGCAGAACAGAAGATCAAGGAATTGATGGTGGAAGAGAAGGACATCGTTGGCCTGCGGGTCTATGTCAAGGGCGGCGGGTGCCATGGGTATCAATACGGGATGGCCTTCGAATCGAAGATGGGCGATGACGACACCGTGGTGGAAAAGGGCATCGTCAAGGTCATCATGGATTCGCAGAGCGCTCCTCTCTTGCAGGGAGCCGAAGTCGATTACGTGGACAGCCTCCAAGGGTCCGGGTTCTCGATCAAGAACCCGCAAGCGAAGACCACATGCGGCTGTGGCAGTTCCTTCAGCGCCTAAGGTATCGGCGCTGCGGTGGCGCAAGCTGATCAGTCGAACGAATGACAGAGGGAGCCAGGATTGTCCGAATACAGCGGCCGGTCCTGGCTTCTCTTTTTTTCTCGGAATATAAGCTGAATTCACGATGGCACAGGTGAGTGTCACAAGGCGGTATCGGTTCTGTGCAGCGCATCGACTGCATACGGATCATCTGTCACCCGATGATAACCTGGCCGTTTTCGGGAAGTGTAATAATCCCAATGGGCACGGCCATAACTATGTGGTGTTGGTGACCGTGAAGAGCACGGTGTCGGCAGAGACCGGTGGAGGCGTGGACCTTGGTTGGCTGGATCGGACTGTGGGACAACAAGTAATCACGCGATTCGACCATCACGATCTGAATCAAGACCCTGAGTTTGCCGATCGCACCACGACAGGGGAAAATCTGGTGCTGCTGATCTGGGATTTGTTAGTGAAGTGCCTCCCCGCCGGGCAATTGGAAAAGGTCGGGCTGATTGAAACACGCGACAACTACTTCGAGTATGCGGGGTCGATGAGCCAGGCACCGGTGCTCACAGGGGGGCGGCATGGCTAAACTGGGAGTCAAACGGCGAGGCCGGCAAGAGGTTGAAGACGTCAGTAGGAGCGGGAGAGCTGCGGATGTGAATGTCCTGCAATCCCTGGTCACAGAGATGCTGCTGGCCCTCGGTGAAAAGCCAGGCCGGAACGGGCTCCTCAAGACTCCCGAGCGAGTGGCCAAGGCCCTCGCCTTTATGACCCAGGGCTATCACCGTGACATCGATCAGCTCTTGAACGGCGCCCTCTTTCCGATCGAATACGACGAGATGGTCATCGTGAAGGACATCGATTTTTTCAGCATGTGCGAGCATCACCTGCTGCCGTTCTACGGCAGAGCTCATGTCGGGTACTTGCCCAATAAGAAAGTGGTGGGGCTCAGCAAAATTCCGCGCATCGTGGATACCTTTGCGCGCCGACTGCAAGTCCAAGAACGGCTGACCGTCCAGATCGCCGAAACCCTGAAATCGAAGCTCAACGCGCACGGAGTGGGCGTGGTCGTCGAAGCGCGACATCTTTGCATGATGATGCGGGGCGTCGAAAAACAGAACACCTTGGCCGTCACCAGTTCGATGTTAGGCGCCTTCCGCAGTCAGCCGCAGACCAGGCTGGAGTTTCTGAAGCTGATACGACGAGGCAGCGTAGGCGACTCCGACTAACAGGACGTTGAAAAAGTCCCCCAGCTGCGTTCTCACCTCGAAAGCATCCTCAACGTAGCCCAGAGGCTACGCCTCGGACCTTCACTCGCTGCGGCCGCGCTGGACAACCGTTTTGAACACCCTGCTACTTCTGCAGCTCTGCCATTCTAGTCCTCAATTACCCGGAAAACTTAGCCTCGGATATTCGCTCGCTACGACTTTGCCGGAAGGGCTTTTTCGCCATTCTCCAAGCAATGACTCCATCGCCTGACTGCGGGCTAGGGTCCGTTTGCGATCGTGCTGACCGGCGTATACAATCCACGCCATTCTTGAGGATTCAGATGCCTATTCCACGCGATCAGGTTCCCGATTTGTTTGGCGCTTCCGAGGGAGAGAAGTCCGTTGAGGCTCCGTTGGCCGAGCGTCTGCGGCCGAGAGAGTTTGCAGACTTCGTCGGGCAAGACGACATCACTGCGCCGGATCGGCCGTTGCGGCGGGCGATCGAGGCAGATCAACTCTCCTCCGTCATCTTTTGGGGGCCGCCCGGCTCTGGCAAGACCACGCTGGCGCACCTCATTGCGCGCCACACCAAAGCGCAGTTCGTGCCCTTCTCGGCGGTCACAGGGGGTGTTCCCGAGTTGCGGGCCGTTATCAAGATGGCCGAGCAACGTCAGGCGATCAACGGTCAACGGACCATTCTCTTCGTCGACGAGATCCATCGCTTCAACAAGGCGCAGCAGGATGCCTTTCTTCCCCATGTTGAGCGGGGGACTGTCATCCTGGTCGGCGCGACCACGGAGAATCCCTCATTTGAAGTGATCTCACCGCTTCTGTCTCGCTCCTTGGTCATTGTGCTCAGGCCCCTTTCGGATGAGGCCTTGGGGCATATTTTGGACCGGGCGCTCGCGGACCCTGCGATCGGGTTGGGGAAGTGGAATGCTCGTCTGTCACCCGATGCTAGGCAACGGCTGATTGGGTATGGCAACGGCGATGCAAGGGCGCTCCTGACGGCATTGGATTTTGTGGTCAAACAGCAGCCGGCTGGGCCTGACGGCACGCGCCTGATCGATGGAGCGGCGCTGGAAGCCGCGCTGATGAAGAAATCGATCCGGTACGACAAATCCGGTGAAGAGCATCACAACGTCATCTCTGCCTACATTAAGAGCCTGCGCGATTCCGATCCGGATGGCGCCCTCTATTGGCTCGCCCGTATGTTGGAAGGGGGGGAGGATCCGAAATTTATCGCCCGGCGATTGGTTATTTTTGCCTCCGAGGACGTGGGGAATGCCGATCCGATGGGGCTGGTGGTCGCGGCTGCGGTCGCTCAGGCCGTGCAGTTCGTGGGGCTCCCCGAGGCGCAGATCAACTTGGCCCAGGGGACGACCTATCTCGCGACCAGGCAAAAAGATAATGCCTCCTATATCGGACTTCTTGAGGCCATGGAAGACGCAAAAACCCATGGAAATCTCGGGGTTCCGCTCCATTTACGGAATGCCGTGACCTCAATGATGAAGGGACTTGGGTATGGGAAGGGGTATCGCTATGTTCACGACGATCCCCAGGCCAAGGCGGAGCAGGAGCACCTCCCGGAATCGCTCAAGGGGCGTCGCTACTACCGGCCTAAAGACATCTAATCGGGGGCCACAGAGGGGTGGTGGACAAAGATTTCTAATCGGTTATACTTAGGCTTGTGAAACGGCAGAATCTGAAATCAACCACATCGATAGCCACCACGAACGAACGGCGCAGGTTTGTTCGAGCGACCTTGGTCGGTTCTGCGCTGATTTCACCGAAGAGCGGAGCCAAGGCGATTACGGCCGTGTTGGATAACGTCAATAGAGTCGGCGCAGGGTTGCACACGAAAGAGAAGTTGGCGATGGCCCAGCCGGTGACCGTGTCGTTGGCGTTTCTCGATTCGGATCGCGCGGAACAGATGGAAAAGCTCGATGGGAAAGTCGCCTGGGTAAAACCATGGGAGAAGGGGTTTCTGATCGGCGTGGTCTGGGACGAGCTGGTGACGAAAGAGAAGAACCGCTGGCTGTACTATTACCTTGAAGAAACGGTCAAGTCCTCTGCTTAGCAGGATGCTGAAAAAACCCGCCAGCGTTGTTCTCGCATCGTTCAGATCCTCAACGTACCCCAGAGGGTACGCCTCCGGTCTTCACTCGCTGCGGCCTTGCTGGACGGGCTTTTTGAGCATCCTGCTGTTCCAGACGCGAAAGCTCGTACTTAACGCGTCTCGCTTTTCCCGCTAGTCTCGCCTGTCTCGCGTATTCTGCTAGGCGAATGCCGTGAGCTTTTGTTTGACGTCTTCGAGTTCTGCTGAGAGCGTTTCCCATCTGGCAGTGAGCCGCACAAGATCCTTCTTCCACCCGTCGTACTCCGTTTGGAGAACGCTCCACTTGGTGGACTCATCTTTGTAGAGTGCGGGGTCTGCCAATTCGAGATCCCGAGCTTTGATCTTGGTCTCACAGTCGGCGATCTCGGCCTCGACCCGCGCAACCTGCTTTTCCAATCGGGCCTGGGTCTTGTTCAAGTCTCGGCGATCTCCGGCTGAAGGTTTGGATGGGGCTTGCGAAGCCATGGCCCTGGTCGGTCCGACGGCCTTCTCACGATCTACGCCTTTCAGGTCGTCACTCGACTCCTTGATGGATTCGACTTCCTGTGCTTTCTTCCACAAATAATACTCGTAGTCGCCGGAGAAGCTTCGAGCGTTGCCCTCTTCGATTTCAATGACTCGCGTGCAGACTCTGGTCAGAAAGGTGGGGTCGTGGGAAATAAAGATGATCGTGCCGGGGAAGTCCGAGAGCGCATCGGTGAGCATATCGACCGAGGCCGGGTCGAGGTGGTTGGTCGGTTCGTCGAGTAACAGGGTATTGGCCGGTTCGACCAGCATCCGTGCGAGCGCGACGCGATTGCGTTCCCCTCCGCTGAGCGCCTTGATCGGTTTCTTTTGATCGTCACCAGTGAAGAGGAAGGCGCCGGCAATGCCACGGAGGAAGTTCGTTTCTGCTTGGCTGGACACTTCTGAGAGCGAGTCGAGAATGGTATGTTCAGGGTTCAGCGTCTCTGCCTGGTGTTGGGCGAAGTAGTGCAGGGTGACACCGTGGCCGACCGTTCGCTTGCCTTTATCAGGTTCCAACACTCCAGCCAGCATTTTCAGCAACGTGCTTTTCCCTGCGCCGTTTTCTCCCACCAGCGCGATGCGCTGCCCTCGCTCGACCGAGCAATCCACTCGCTCATAGACGACTTTCTCCCCATAACGCTTTGCCGCGCCCTGGATTTCCAAGACTTGCCGGCCGCTCGCTGCCGGGAGGGGAAATTTGAACTTCACCCGCTTGGGATCGCGCTTAATCTCGATCATCTTGACCTTCTCGAGCTGCTTGATGCGCGATTGAACCTGGCTGGCTTTGTTCGCTTGGTAGCGGAATCGATCCACAAATGTTTGGACCCGCGCAACCTCTTTTGCCTGGCGCCCTGCGGCAGCCTCACGCTGCGCATCCCGTTCTGCGCGGATCTTGATGAACGAGGTATAGTTGCCGCGATATTCTTCGATCTTATGGTGCCGGAGATCCCAGGTGTGGGTAACGACACGGTCGAGAAACGCTGTGTCGTGGCTGATGATCAACAGCGTCATCTCCGAATCCAGGAGGAATTGCTCGAACCAGCGCTGCGTCGGTTTGTCCAAGTGGTTGGTCGGTTCGTCGAGCAACAGCACATCGGGGTTGGTCAGCAGCAGATGCGCCAAGGCGACACGCATACGATAGCCGCCTGACAGCTTTTCAACTTCACGGCTGAAGTCGATTTCCGAAAACCCCAATCCCATAAGAATACGCTCGGCTTCATGTTCGGGATACAGGTCGCGATGGGTGGCGTCCAACACGTTTTTGCCCGTGATGGTTTCGAGTTCCTGCGGGAGGTAACCGATGCGGAGGCGAGGACGCTTGCGGATGCCTCCCTTATCCGGTGATTCCTCTCCGAGGATCATCCGGAAAAGCGTGGTCTTGCCGGCGCCGTTGGGCCCCACCAGGCCGACCCGTGAGCCTGGGCGAAGATGCGCCGTCGCACCCTCAAGCAGAATCCTCGTGGAGTATTGTTTATAGACCGACTCGATTTGGAGCATGAGAGGTTTCGTGAACCAGGCGGATCGTTCTTATCGGGAGGAGCCGATGGTCACTCGGTGATTAGATGTGGGTATTGAAGTTCGCATAACTTGCACGATGAAGTTGGTGGAGCTGGCCGGGATTGAACCGGCGACCTCGTGAATGCCATTCACGCGCGCTCCCAACTGCGCTACAGCCCCATGTCGGTTGATTCAGAAATACGCGAAAATCCTTGTGAAACAGCGGTCATGCTAACACGGCCCTCCCGCGGCAGTCAAGAAAACGGGAGCAGGCAAGTCCAAGCGTCTCTTGTACTCGCGGAACGCGCGGTCGAAGACCCACCTCGTTTGACGCGCACAATAAGAGATGGTTAGGGCCTGCCCTTGAAGATGAGAGGAGAGAAAAGAGAAGAACTAAGAGTTAACTGACCATCAGCGTTCTTGACAATCACTAGAGGCGTCCCTACCATACCGCTCCGGCCCTGGCCATGAGTCCAGCCAGGGCTCTTTTTTTTGGGAGCATGTCAGACGATGGGAAATCTCGTTGTGATCGGGGCGCAGTGGGGCGACGAAGGCAAGGGCAAGATCGTGGATATCTTGGCCCGCGACGTTGATGCGGTGGTTCGCTACCAGGGAGGGTCCAACGCGGGGCACACCGTGATCAATGAACGGGGCACCTTCGTGTTTCACCTCATTCCCTCAGGCATCCTCTATCGCGGGACGCTCTGTGTGATCGGGAACGGGGTCGTCGTAGATCCAGCTTCGTTGATCGAGGAGCTGGACCATCTCCAGACTCAAGGCGTGAAGATCGGAAATAATTTTGTCATAAGTCAGCGCGCCCATCTCATCCTGCCCTATCACAAGGCCATCGACAAAGCCTCAGAACAGTCGAAAGGCTCGCGCCGGATTGGAACGACGGGACGGGGGATTGGCCCGGCTTATGCCGATAAGATGTCGCGCGTCGGGATCCGCATGGGGGACCTGCTCAATCCGAAGGCCTTTCGAACCAAACTTGAAGAGAACGTGGTCGAGATCAATTGGTTTCTCGAACAACTGTATAAGCTGGAACGTTTCGATGTCGACAAGGTGTACCGGCAGTATATGGGGTATGCCGATCGGCTGAAGAGCCATATCGTTGATACCGCCATGCTCATCAATAAGATGATCGAGAACCGGAAGACCGTGTTGTTTGAAGGGGCACAGGGGACACACTTGGATGTGGACTTCGGCACCTATCCCTACGTCACTTCCTCCAGTTCGACGGCCGGTGGCGCCTCAACGGGAACAGGCGTGGGCCCGACGAAGATCGACGCGGTGCTCGGGGTCGCCAAAGCCTACACCACGCGTGTCGGCAGCGGGCCATTTCCCACGGAATTAACCGATGAAGTGGGAGACGGGCTCCAAGCGCGGGGGAAAGAATTCGGATCAACGACAGGACGCGCACGCCGCTGCGGCTGGTTTGACGGCGTCCTCGTGCGCTATGCCACCAAAGTGAACGGACTCACATCGCTGGCCGTCACGAAACTGGATGTGCTTGACGGCTGCAAGGAACTCAAGGTCTGCACCGGATATCGTTATGAAGGAAAACTCTATCGGGACATGCCGTCCGATCTCCAAGCGCTGACTGACTGTGAACCGCTGTACAAGATGTTCAAGGGATGGTCCAGCGCGACTACCGGCGCAACCACATACAAACAGCTTCCCATGGAAGCCAAGCGCTATCTCCAATACCTTGAGGAGATCTCCGAGTGTCCCATCGATATGATTTCAACCGGCTCGAAGCGCAATGAAACCATCATTCTTCGCAACCCACTCAAGACCCGTTCCCGCACGCGGTAGGCGATTCATTTTCAGCATGGTAGCCGTGCGAGACCGGCGGATAGGTTGATCTGTGAATTGAGTTCATCTCGTTAGTCTTGTTCAACCAACCACATATGACAAACCACATGAACCAAATAACGTTCTTCGTATACCTCGGGCTAGGCATAGGCCGAGCATCGGTGGTAGAATCCGCGCGCTCCGCAGGGTGAGCCGGTAGCTCAGTTGGTAGAGCATCGCCCTTTTAAGGCGAGGGCCCTGGGTTCGAGTCCCAGCCGGCTCACCATTTCGTTCAGCAACGTCTGTGTCTCTTTCCTACACTCTATGGGTTTGTTCTCTTGAGACGGGTGAAAGCTGTGTCGCGTCGAGTGTGTCTTTTCAGCTTGGTGATGTTACGAGTTCTGCATCGTCGGACTGGTCGATAACCGTTCCAGAGCCATTGATGATGCGGTAGGCATTGTCTTCGGATCACTCTGATCTCGGCAGAAATCGAGTAGGCAGCAACCCGATAGAGTTCTGGGGGGGGGGCTGTCGGCTGGCTATCGCCTGAATACGTCTTATTCGCTGATGTTTTCGTAAGTAAGTAGGGGTCGCTTCACAGGAAGGTGTTCGTGAGTTTGTTTGCCGTTCCCGTCCGCTGATCCTGGCAAAGTTCCCGGTAACGGCGCTAGGCCCTCTTTCCTATCCCCTATTTCTATCATTCAAGCGTTTCATCATTAAACCCAAACCGATTATGACTACCAGGACTACCACGATCCCTGTCATGCCCCATCCCAGCACGCAGGAATAATCCTCATGGCAATAGTCAAACATAGACTGCCAAAACCTGGTCATCTCGGTCTTGGCCATGCCCTGTACAAACATTGTGTCGCTCCTTGGCGTTTCTGAGTGGGTGCCAGTATAGCACCTCCGCCTGTGTACTTGACAGCCTCCAAGGCAATAGTGAATACTGTGCCGATCTAAATGTTTCGTTGCAGCCAAAGAAACGCGCCGGAAACTTCACGCGCATCGCGCGATGAGCTTGCCCGTTGCGGATAAGGCGGGCGGTTAATTTGTGATGTGCGGTCCTGGTCCTCGAATCTCGGCTATGAACCTGTGCCCGCTACTACAGCGGCCACGCTTGTCTGACTCACCGACTCACATACTGCCTCACCAACCACAAAAACATTCACCTAGCCAGCCATACCGAAGATGGCACGACCTCGACCTTGACGAACGGTGGCAGTCAGGCAATGAGGCCGGTCCCATGTCCGCCCAAGCCGGACGCGGTCCTCCTTGCCGCTCCAGGCTCTAATGTTGTCAAGGAGAATTTATTTACATCATTCATTTTAATGGAGGTTTATTGTAGCCATGGTGAATTATAGAAACATCACACTCGCAGTTGTCGGGCTCTTCTTGTCCGTGTCGTTCCTTGCCGCCCCGGCGATGGCCGTCGAGAAGGATGGCGTCATGATGAAGTCTGGCAAGATGATACGGGTGACGGAAGGGAAAGAGATCGGCCGGATGGATCGCGAGACGACCATGTCCAACGGTACGCGGGTGACGATGAACGGCAAGATGTTGATGAAGGACGGGAAAGAAGTGCAGCTGCAGGAAGGCCAAGTTGTGATGCTGGACGGGAAATTTGTCGAGGGTAGCAAGTAGGGCAAGTAGTTTTTCAGCGTCGTTGGGTCTGACAACGCCCGACGTTCTGGCGGCGAGCGGAGCTCAGCATGGCTCCGCCCCGCCAGTTCGCTAGGCCTTCTTACAAATTGTCAGGATTGTTCGTCTGAGTGAGACGCCGATCACCAATTAACGAAGGTCCAAGGTTCGAGTCCAAGCCGGCCCACCAGTTTTCAATAGCCCTCTTCCCTTTTCATTTTTCCCCAACCTTGTAAGAGTATTCATATTTCGCCGGCAAGGTAACATCTTCGGCGCGCGGCCTGGCGGGCTGAGCGTAATCGCTTCAGACCGTACGCTCTTGGGCACAATCGAGACCGGGCAACCAACCTCCAATGTCGCATGGGGCGAAGACGGGCAGACCCTGTTCATTACGGGCGGTTCATCGGTCTATCGTCTTCGCTTGACTACAGGCGCTGCCCAATACTAGCCTGCTGTAAGGCTTTCCACAGCGGGCCGACTCTAGTTGTGTACCGTTTCTACCGAAGGAGTCATATGGCCACTCATCGTCAGACCGAGTCCACTTCTCAACCCTCGATCCAGGCAGAACAGCAGCGCCTTGACGAGGATGCCAAACGTCAGCGTCACTGGAATCGTTGGGGGCCCTATCTGAGCGAACGAGCTTGGGGAACTGTGCGAGAGGACTACAGCCCTCACGGCACGGCCTGGGAAGCATTCCCCCATGATCAGGCAAGATCCCGCGCCTATCGCTGGAACGAGGACGGCCTTGCCGGTATCTGCGATCGTCATCAACTGATCTGCTTCGCTGTGGCCTTATGGAATGGGCGCGACCCGATTTTGAAAGAACGAATCTTTGGGCTTACCGGCAACGAAGGTAATCATGGCGAAGATGCGAAGGAATGTTATTTCTACCTCGATTCGACGCCGACCCATTCCTACATGAAGTATCTGTACAAATATCCGCAGGCAGAGTTTCCTTATGCCCAGCTGGTTGAAGAGAATCGCCGTCGGGGGCGTCAAGATCAGGAGTTTGAATTGCTCGACACCGGCGTGTTCGACGAAAACCGCTACTTCGATGTCTTTGTGGAGTATGCGAAGGCCACACCGGAAGATCTGTGTATCCGGATCCAGGTTGTGAATCGTGGCCCGGACCAGGCTGAACTCACGTTGCTGCCAACGATCTGGTATCGCAATACCTGGTCATGGGGATCGGATATCCGACGCCCCCGTTTCAAGCAAGGGGAGTCGACGGACCATCTGTGCGCCATTGAGACGCAGCACGATTACTACGGCCTGCGCCGACTCCTCTGCGAAGGTCAGCCGACCCTGCTCTTCACCGAAAACGAAACCAACAGCCGCCGCCTCTATGGAGACCAAGAGGGTGCCAGGTACGTGAAGGACAGCTTTCATGATTATGTCGTCCAGGGCGAGAAGGACGCGGTCAATCCGGATCATTTGGGGACTAAAGCAGCGGCTCAGTACGTGCTGACGCTCGCCCCAGGTGCCACGAAGACGATCAAGCTACGATTCACCAACGACGAGCAGAGCCCAGGGTTTTCAACGCAAGACTTTGACAGTATTTTTACGACACGCCTCAAGGAGGCGAATGAGTTCTATGACAGTCTTGCACCGAGCAATCTGTCGGAAGATGCGCGCCGCGTGCAGCGGCAGGCCTTTGCCGGACTCCTTTGGAGTAAACAGTTCTATCACTACGAAGTGAGTCGCTGGCTCAAAGGCGATCCGAGCATGCCGGAGCCGCCGCGCGAACGTCTCCACGGCCGCAACTCGGACTGGACCCACCTCTATAACGCCGATGTCATTTCGATGCCGGACAAATGGGAGTATCCCTGGTACGCAGCCTGGGACCTCGCGTTTCACTGTATTCCTCTCGCGCTCGTCGATTCGACCTTTGCCAAGGAACAACTTGTGCTCATGCTGCGCGAGTGGTACATGCATCCGAACGGACAGATTCCCGCTTACGAATGGGCCCTCGGCGATGTCAATCCGCCGGTCCATGCCTGGGCCGCCTGGCGCATCTACAAGATCGAAAAGAAGCGAAAGGGCGTCGGGGATCGTGTGTTCTTAGAGCGAGTCTTCCATAAACTGCTCTTGAATTTTACCTGGTGGATCAATCGCAAGGATGCCGAGGGAAAAAACATCTTCCAAGGCGGTTTCCTCGGCCTCGACAACATCGGGGTCTTCGACCGGAGCGCGCCACTGCCGACCGGCGGTCACATTGAGCAGTCGGATGCCACCAGCTGGATGGGCATGTACTGCCTCAACATGCTGACGATCTCGCTGGAACTTGCCCGAGACAATCGGGCCTACGAAGACGTGGCCAGTAAATTTTTCGAACACTTCGTCTACATCTGCCGCGCCATGAACAACATCGGCGGCGAGAAGATCGAATTGTGGGACCGCGAAGACGGCTTCTTCTACGACGTGCTACACCTGCCGAACGGGGAAACCACACATATGAAGGTCCGCTCGATGGTAGGACTTATTCCCCTGTTTGCCGTGGAGACGCTTGACTCGGAACTCATCGATAGCCTGCCGCGCTTCAAGCACCGCATGCAGTGGTTCATCGAGAACCGGCCGGACTTTGCGCAGCATTTGGAAACACAGTCCTCCGACGGAGGCGTGCGGCGCTTTCTCTCCCTCGTGAATCGCGATCGGCTAAAATCCGTGTTGCGGTACATGCTGGACGAAGAGGAATTCCTGTCGCCCTACGGCATTCGTGCTCTCTCGCGCTATCATAAAGATCACCCCTATGTAGTCTCGGTTATGGGCCGTGAGCATCGCGTGGACTATGAACCAGCAGAGTCCAGTACAGGTTTGTTCGGTGGCAATTCGAATTGGCGCGGACCGATCTGGTTTCCGGTCAACTATCTCCTGATCGAGTCGCTACAAAAGTTTCACTATTTTCTCGGCAATCAATATCGGGTGGAGTGTCCGACCGGGTCGGGCCGTCAGTCCACGCTCTGGCAAGTGGCGGCCGAAATCTCACGCCGTTTGACGCACATCTTTCTTCAGAATGCCGAGGGGACACGTCCGGTGTTCGGCCGAACGAACCGATTGCAGGACGATCCTCATTGGCGTAATAACATATTGTTCTACGAATATTTCCACGGGGACAACGGAGCCGGCATCGGCGCAAGCCATCAGACCGGCTGGACTGGCCTGGTGGCGAAATTGATCCAGCAATCTGGGGAGTAGGGCGGCACAGATTGGGCGGGTCTCCTTGCTCGCGCAACCTTACCACAGAAGAAGGTTAAGGTTGAGGCTCAGGTTGAGCACTGACAAATCCGACAAGGCGTCTCGTCGACCCTAAACCTCGACCTAAGCCTTGGCCTTCCGATGAGACGCGCGCAGTAGAAGACCGCCCAATCTGCACCGTCCGAGAGGGTAAGTAACAATGAAGGTTGATAAAAATGATTGTCGGAATCTTGATAGGGCGTTGAGTCTTGAATGGCTGGAGACCAATGGCCGAGGTGGGTTTAGTTCCGGCACAGTCGCGGGGGCGAATACCCGTCGTTATCATGCGTTGCTGCTGACGGCTCGTAAGCCGCCGAGCGAACGGTTTGTTCTCGTGAATCACCTCGAAGAATGGCTCGACATCAACGGTCAGGAGATTCCACTCTCAACGAATCTGTATCCGGGCACTGTCCATCCGTCCGGGTATAAGGATTGTATCGAATTTTCAACAGAACCCTGGCCGACCTGGACCTTCGACTGCAACGGATTAACGGTCCAGCGGGAGATCCTGTCGATCCACGGTCGCGATATTGTGATGGTGCGATGGAAGCTGGTCGGTAAGAAGCCATCGAGCGCCGTGCTGCGGGTGAGACCGAAGCTCACCGGGCGCGACTATCATACGACGCATCACGAGAATGGAGGCCTCTCGACGGAGGCCCAGGTCGGGAATGGAATGGTCTTGTGGCAGCCTTACTCTGGCCTGCCTCCGGTGCGGGCCTTCCATTCAGGGGGGTATCGCCATGACCCCAATTGGTATCGGCACATACAATTCCCTGTCGAACAACAACGCGGACTCGATGCCGAAGAAGACTGGTGGTCGCCTGGAGAGTTCACGTTCGACCTTGAGTCCGGATTCCCCAGGACCCTGGCTCTTACCAGCGAGACCATCGACTGGCTCGACGTCGTGGCCCTTGCGAAGGACGAGAAGTCTCGCCGAGACACAGTTCGGCAAGCCGCCCCAGCCGATGATTCTTTGGCTGGCAAGCTCTGGTGCGCTGCGGACATGTACCTCTCCGAACGAGGAACGCAGCAAACGGTAATCGCCGGCTATCCCTGGTTTACCGATTGGGGCCGCGACACGTTCATCTCGTTGCCCGGCCTCTGTCTGGTTACCGGTCGATTGGACGTGGCTTGGCAGGTCATCACCTCCTTCGCCGGGCACGTGTCTGAAGGTATGGTGCCGAACCGCTTCCCCGATGTAGGTGAACAGCCTGAATACAACACGGTCGACGCTTCGCTCTGGTTTATCCACGCGATCGACCGCTATCTCGCGGCGTCGCACGATGAGGCTCGGGTGCGAGCGACCGCTTGGCCTGCCGTGAAACAGATTCTCGACGGCTATCGCCGAGGCACCAGATACGGGATCAGGATGGACGAGGATGGTTTGATTACGGGCGGAGTTCCCGGCGCGCAATTGACCTGGATGGACGCGAAGGTCGGTGATTGGGTCGTCACACCGCGTCATGGGAAACCGGTGGAGATCCAAGCGCTGTGGGTTCGAGCGCTGGTAGTCGGCGAAACTCTCGCGCGAGCATTTGACGAAGCGGACTATGCCGATCGGTGCCGGAATGATCGCAGCAAGGCGATTGCATCATTCCGTAAACGATTCTGGTACGAACAAGGCGGCTATCTCTACGATGTGATCGATGGACCACAAGGGAACGATGCGTCGCTCCGCCCCAATCAACTCTATGCGATTTCGCTGGTTGACGAACTAGTTCCGCGCGAGCGGGCGCAGCTGATTCTTCGCCTCGTCGAGGAGCAATTCCTGACGCCGGTGGGGCTTCGTACGTTGTCGCCGCACGATCCTCGCTACCGAGCCAGATACGAAGGCGGTGTATTAGAACGCGACAGCGCCTACCATCAAGGCACCGTCTGGCCCTTCTTGTTGGGCCCGTTTGTGACAGCCTGGATTAAGGTGCATGGAAAGAAAGCTGCCGCGCTCAAGCAGGCGCGTGGGTTTCTGGACGGGATTGGCGTGCATGTGAAAGAAGCGTGCCTTGGCCAAGTCTCAGAGATTTTCGACGCGGAAGCGCCTCACCGCCCGCGTGGCTGTTACGCCCAGGCCTGGTCGGTTGCAGAACCTCTGCGGGTCTTGATAGAGGATCTCGGTATCCAGGCTGATATGAAGAAAGTCACAGTAAAACGGGTGGTTGTACGGCAGCGTAAGGAAACGACTCCTCAATCGACTCAGGGGAAGGGAGGCAAGAGCCTGCGACGAGGGCGAGGGGAAGACGCCACACGTAACCCGTGATGTCTTAGTAATTAGGAGCGAGAAGAACCGAACGGTTCAGCGCCACATGATCACCACATTGCTGGCTCGGATTACGCTACCCTGTAAAGACGTCACCCACTTGACGTCGCAAGCCATGGATCGACCGCTACCCTGGTCGACGAGGCTCAATCTCCAACTCCATTATTGGATCTGCGAAGCCTGCGCGCGATACCGAGACCAATTGCGTACCATACGCCAAGTCCTGCGCCCTTCGACTGACACAAGACTGGATCAGAAACCTGAATCCTCATCACCTGCACCCGCAGTCAAAGCTCGCCTGACGGAAGCCTTCCGCGCCAAACACAAATAGCCGCTCTACTTCTCCACCGCTCCGCATGCGCTTCATCACAGGGGCCTGCACGCGGGTGGAAAGCCTCAATCAGGACTACAGCGAGAAGCTTCACCGTCAGAACAATACGCGCAGTATCTTCCGTTGCATGATTTGGAATTCGTGAGGTCAGGCGGGGAGGAAGAGAGGGAGACCTCTTCATTGAGAAAGTTCAGTTGACGGATAGTACCCCACCGCGCAGGCCGATCATTGGAGCGAGTCAGGAGGCGTCTTGAGCAGTTCGGCAAACCGATTCTTGTCGAGAGATTTCTCGTAGGTTTCCTCGGGCGAGATTCACTTCCAACTCAGCAGCTCCTCAATCGCGTCGTCCACAGCAGGATCAGGCAAGGCACATTGGCGTTGTGCAAGGAGGACTTGCCCCGAGTACAGCAGTGCGTATCCCTTTCGGGTAAACCACGCCGTACCCGCATTGCTCCAAGGGAGGACACACGATGAAACCACTCGTAACCGGACTTGTCTTTGTGTTGATCGAGCTTACCATGACAGCGTATGCGGATTGCCAGGAGACCAGTTCGGGCCTTGAGCGAGATGGATCAACAGGCGTATTTGTCGAGCCGCAAGCGATGAGATTCACGCTTCCGTCGATGCCGTCCGGCTGGTGGCAGCTTAGATTCTATTCTCAGTAGCCAGAAACCCGCGAACGATATCCGAGAGCTCAGGAGTCCGTAGATAGCCGTAGCTGTTGTGTTGGTCGTTTTTTCCCGCTCGGTCGACGTAACCGTTGTGGACCAGATCATCCTGGACTCGGATGCCGCCAGGAGTAGGCCGATAATCATCGGCTAGGCTACAGTCCAGTGCGACCGTATCGCCAGGATCAGCAAGGTTCGTCCACTGTTGCACCTGTCGAGGGACGGTGGTGTTCAAGAACTCCTCTCGGACATGTTGCGTGACGATCGGTAATCCAAGTGGCGAGCCGATCGTCACAAAATGGTCGATGGCCGGTGGGCGCTGCTCCAGCATCCGCAACACATCATAGGCGATAATCGATCCCATCGAGTGTGCAATGAGGCACACGCGCTTGTCTTCATGGCGCTGAAGAACACGGGCCAGCCTATCGCGGACGTGGCTTCGCACGTCAGGCTCCCGGTAATAGTCTCTGAGATCGTCAAAGGCTATTCTAAGGAGATGATCAACGTGCTCACTGAGACCAATCAAATCTTTACCTTTGTCGATGGTTCGTCCGCCCCACTTTTCTGCGATTGCACGGACCGTATCAAGCGTACTTCCCCCGTACCGCAGCAGGGGGCCTTGCCCGTCTGCTGTGATATATGGGTTATCGATCTCGGCTTCTGGTATTGGAGCGGGATATTGAATGTCAGCCCAATACCCCAGTTCAAAAGCGAGCGGAGACGCGAGCCCGTGATTGCGTTGTAGCCCTTCCTGAAGTGACATTGCCCACCACCGTGCCAATAGATCCTTCGCAGGCTTATTCTTGAGACCATGAATCCCGATCACTATCGATGCAGGCATAGCGCCTCCTTCATGCATGGCTCGATTTCAATGTTCAACATACTCGACAGCGACCAGGGAGGCAACCGTGTAGCACGCAACGAGGGCTGACGGGCATTCTCTTCTTTAAAGGAAGAAATATCCCCTGGTTCTTGTGCAGGCAACCGTACATAACCATGAATATTACGGTGTTCGACAGGGCGCTCCAGGCTGCTACACTTGGTGAATGCATTCAAAGGCGCTAAGCAGACCTCTCACGCTACACCGGTCATTCTTTTAATAAGGAGCACGGCCCATGCCGTTGAAGTCGAGCAGATCGATGACCACTTTGCCCTCATACTGCGTCGCCGTTCTCTGCCTCGCACTCACGGCTTGTGCGGGAGGGTACTACACCTCGAAAGTCAACGGGGAGAAGAAAGTCTACCGTGTCGACGAGCAAGGGGCCAAGACCCTCGTCTACGAGACAGACCCACATGGGCAAACGACGATTCACAATACCCAGTATCCGATGGCCAAACGGCAAGTCGTGGCTCAGGAGATGGCCGAGCAAATCCGGGCGAAAAAAGCAGCGCAGCTTGAGACCTTCAGCGCCGCTCCCAAACGGCAGGCTGAGGACCCGATTTATGTGAGCTTGGCCCCTCCGGTTCTGGACGGCAAGATGCAGCAGGCGGAAAAACCAAAGGGCGCGGTCGCGCAACAAATTCTCAACGAGTTTGCTTCTGACCCCATCATTAAACTCGTCGCAGGAAACCAGAACCAGGCAGGACTGGGGAAATCCCGTGCCACTCCCTCTATTGCCGACGTTGAAGTCTCCTCCAAGGTGTCTATCAAGGAAGTCTATGGCGTGAACCGCCGGACCGGCAAACCAGGCAAGATGGTCGCGGTCGTGTTCGAAGCCACCATCACATCCCAGGTCCCACCCGCTGCATATACGGTCTCCGAATCCGGCCATGTCTTGCAAAACGTGGAAGTCTCCAAACGTTTTGCCAGGCAAGTCAGACAGGTCATTGTCGAAAAGATCGGCCCGGACATCCCCGCCAATTGATCCGCTGTCTCCTCCATCAGCAGGTCCGAGAGTTCCGCCTAGCAGGATGCTGAAAAAGTCTGCCAGCTTTCTAGAAGGTTAAGGCTCAGGTCAAGGTTGAGGAAAGAAAAGAGTCTGATCTTCGCAACCTTAACCTCGACCTCAGCCTACATCAGAACTGTGGCCTTCCTGAACAGCCTTTTTGAGCATCCTGCGTGGTGCTCTCCTGTTGCCCTAGACGTACGGACCATTGAATTTCCACCGTGCCACAATATTTTTCTGCAGCCTACTAGTTGTGACCACGAACCGATAACACCTGCCCAGAAGCAGAACAAGGTGAGCGCCGCGCATCGCATGGCTCTTCAAGGAAGCTGCAGGCCGATCGCGAATGTCGCCGCATAGCCATCTGCCGCTGTCGTCGGCGCCAACATGAGTTGATTGCCACCACGGCGGAAGATCCAATCATGCTGGTTCCGCGCAGTGCGCGGTCCGTTCGCGGCATACGGAGGGGCCGCATGGACGCGATCCGTCAGCACGTCGTCGAAGTACAATTGCGACGTGAACTCGAAGCTCCGCTGGGCCATGGGGGCGATGCGAATCTTGAAGTGAATATGTACCGTCCGACCTGGATACCAGCCGGGGTACAGGGTGACAAAGCGAGCTTCGCCGCGCGCGTCGGTGACCTGGTATCCGCGCAGAAACTTCTGGCCGATGGTGTTGAAACTGGGATCCTGGACATCCGAGTAAACGCCTATCGCATCGCAATGCCATATGTCGATCTGAGCGCCGGGCAGCGGCTGACAGTCTCCGATGTTCAGACGCGAGACCAGTAGCGTCAGAGCCAGTGGCGTACCGAGCCTGACTCGCCCGTCGGTCGGATCCGAGCGAATGTCGGAGCGGTTCAAGCGCTCGTCGACGAAGTACGGACCGCCTGTCTGCTCTGGCCGGACCACACACAAGGGTCCACGTGTGCCTGCAATAGCCTGCCTAGGAAACAGACTGTCACTTGCCAGCCAGACCGCACCAGCGGCGCCAAGAAATGCCACAACTTCACGGCGAGAAAAGAGCCGCTCCGAAGGCCCATTTTTCTCCGTCATGGGTGTTCTCCTCCTTTCGAGCGCGTCAGTGTATCGAGCAAGCCGACGGTAGCCTCTGGGCGCGAGCATCGCAGACATAGTATCGCTCCGTCAGAAGCATCGAAGTCCCATCATACAGCCGGAGCCGGTCGAGGCACCATCCGATTGGAGACATAAAGTTGGAGCGTCGCGCGCCGCAAAACAGGGGCTCGTCCGCGTCTCTTCTCCTCGCGCAATCAGAAAAGACTCCCCCCCCCTCTTTGTTGCGACCCTGCGAGCTTAGCGATATCCCTCAGACCAGCGCATCGGCTTGAAGTGGATGCGTGGCTTATCAGCGGGCATCGGTGGGAGGCCGTCTCTCGACAGACCAGCTAGCTTCATCCATCGTGGAACGAATGAAACCAGAAAGCAAACCAGCCGCACGTCGCGAAAAAGCAGAATGCCCCTGTATTGCTCTCCAACGGAGAGATTGCAATGCAGCGCGATGTTTATTGCCCACGCCCGTTTAATCACATTATTTGGCATCAGCTCATTCTACGGTTAGGCTGAAAGCTCGTCTATCACAGCTAAGGCAGACATTGCCTTGCGCAAGAGCTCCTAATAGCCCCGTTGTGGGTCCCACTCTTAGGACTGTTTCCTGCCCTTTGCTCACCAAGACAATGCCGTCCTCTCACAGGGAGATGCAGGCATGGCATCGAGAATTCACATAAGCGGGCTTCCCTCCTCCTGTACCAATGCGCAGCTTCGTCGGATATTCGTCCCGTTTGGAACTGTTGAGTTAGCGCATATCCTGAAGGATGCGTATGGTCATTCCCTCGGCCTCGGGGTCGTGCAAATGTCCCGTCCCGAGGAAGTGGAGCATATCTTCAGCGCGCAACAGCTCTTTGAAGTTGCAGGGAAGCATCTAGATATATGGGAACCCCCGGACCAAGATCACCTACGGCCATGACGTCACTTTCAGTGGTCACATCCGTGTCGTGAAAACCGTGCGGATGAGGCGGGGTCAGCTTGAGATGTATGGGACCGCGTTCAAACCGAACGTGTTCGACCCAAAGCCCCGACGATGATTTGTGGTGACGAGATAGATATTAACGATGAGTTGCGCTCCACAACCGCCGCGCGCCGAGAATGGAGGTTCTTGCTTCGCCAGGTATACCGCACCAGGGCCGTTCAGAATACGAAAGAGAATTTATGCAAGAAGGTATCGAGGCGAGTGGGTTCCTGCCTCGGTTAGGACGCCATGCTCAGGCCTCCATCTCGTCAAGTTGAAAGTCTGTTCAGATCGGTGCGAGATCGTACTGGGCAGGGGAGAACAGATTGTGAGAGTCGATGAACGATTGTGGAGTGCGGGCTGAGGAATGTAGTCCAGAGGCAGTGACTGCCTTGAACGTATCCAAGAGTTCCGGCCCGCCCATTGTCGAGCCCCACACGTGCGATACAGGAACTCCGATGTCTGCTAGCCCGTGCGTTACACCGTAGCCGTTTCAACTTCTTTCGTGGCTTTGGCTGCGAGGCTGTTTCTCCGATTATTGGCGATTGTCCGATCGATGACTGCTCCGCAGTTGACACATTTCCACGCATAGAAGGCCAGGAAAAAGTCCGAGAATCGTTCCAACATCATCAATCCTTTGCACTTCGGGCAATCCATAATCATGTCCTCCCTCGTTATGTGAATGAACTTGCACGAGGGAATAGCAATTTGCGAACCAGGATGACAGCATCGCATTTTCAATAACTTAGTACTGTGGGGACTACTTATACGTACAACTCCGTACACTCTGTTGTATCTATTTTTCAATTTTGTACGGCACCTCAGGGCGTAAGGGGTGAACGGACAGTGAAACGTGAGGTGTAAGCAGGAAGGCGCGGCATGAGTGAGGGGAAGGGGTGGGGCGCAAGAAGCAGACCGGTGCGAAGTAGGGTTGTAGGTCAGGTTTTCAGGCCGAGCAATCAGAAAAGACTTCCAGTCCCTTTGTTTCGTTCAGGTCTTTCGTCGGAGTCGAGCGGTCAATTCTTCATAGACATCGCGGCGATGGCCGACGACCATGAGACGAATCATGCGGGACTTGCGATCGATAGCATAAACGATTCGAAAACGCCGGACACGATACTTCCTCAACCCCTCAAGTTCACGCTGAAGCGGCTCCCCACATTCAGGGTTGTTCGCAAGGGCACGAACCGCGGCTTTGATGGAACGTTTCAGGTCAGGGTGGAGAGATCGAATGACTCCCGCCACATGCGGAGGGATATCCGGGCGGAAGGGACTCACGCAGTGCGGCGTTTCTTGATAGGCACAACCGGCTCACCGAACACGTCCTCAAACGTGAGCCCCTTCTTACTGGATCGATAGAACGCCTTGCTCCGATTGATTTGCTTCATCAAATCCGGATCGCTCAGGACGTCCAAGGTCTCTTTCAAGCGGGCATACTCATCGACGTTGATCAGAATCGCAGCCGGACGGCCGTTTTTTGTGACCACGACCTCCTCCTCACGCTCCTGCACACCAGTCACCAGCTCAGGTAACCGTGTCTTCACTTCGGATAAGGGCAACGTTTTTGCCACAACCCACCTCACAATCCATGATGACCACAATTCTGGTCATCATGCTATCCCACCTGACGAGAGATCGTCAACCGGCGATGGGCTTGTGGCTAGTCGTGAAGTTCCCAATCCGGATTCCAGGCCACTTCCCACACGTGCCCATCGAGGTCTTGGAACGAGCCGGTGTAACCACCCCAGAATGCATCGTGCGGCAGATCGGTGATCGTCGCACCCGCTTTTTTGACCTGCGCCATGATCGCATCCACTTCGGCCTTGCTCGCGACATTGTGGCCGAGCGCACACTCAGTTGCGCTTCGAAGGCCCAGCGGCACCTTGGCTTCATGGGCGAGAGATGTGCGGGGCCAAATGGCGAGCTTCAAGCCATGTTGAAGATCGAAGAAGGCGACAGCGCCATGCTCGAACTCCGTGCCGATGATTCCCTTCGTCGGCAGACCAAGCCCATCGCGATAAAACCTCAGCGCGCGCTCCAAATCGTCAACCCCGAGAGTAATGACCGTGATTCGTGGTTTCATAGTCATACAAGTGCTCCGCTCTAAAAATGGGAGATAGGCTACGTTTCAGAGAGGAAGGTGTGACCTTCCCCCGATTCCGTGGACACATGGCTAAGCCACAGCCGTCCTCGCTTCGTACTCGGCCAGGGAGTCATAGCCGAGAGTCGAGTGCCGGCGCCTCCGATTATAGAACACCTCGATATATTCGAAGATGTCCTGTGTCGCGTCTTCACGGCTCGCGTAGTGCCGATGGTACACGAGCTCGCGCTTGCCTGTGCCGAAAAAGCTTTCGACACAGGCATTGTCCCAGCAGTTGCCTTTGCGGCTCATGCTGGGGATCATGCCGTGGGTGGTGAGCACCTGCTGGTAACTCGTGGCGGCATATTGGCTGCCGCGATCCGAGTGGTGCAGGAGCCCGGCCCTTGGGGTCCGGTTTGCCAGCGCCATCGTGAGGGCCTGCTCGGCCAGCTCCACGGTCAGCCGGTGGTGGCCTTCGGCATCGAATGGCAGCTCGGCAGGGCCGACTGTTCTCTTGTTGGATGCGGTTGGTTGTGAGTCGTTACTGAAGCGCTTCTGGCACATCCGGGATTCAGGTGGTGTCGTTTGATCCCTGCTTCCATCCTGCGGGCCAGTCAGTATCCTCCAATCGCTCTCCTCTCAGTCCGCTGATGGCGGGGCACTGCTCAATGTGCCATTCGGAATCTTGACGCGGGGACAGTGCACACACTACACTTACGAAATACTGGTATTTTAGGAGGGGCTTTTATGGCTGAACAGCGGGCGCTTAGTGGCGGGAAGAAGTCGTCGGTTGTACAGGATCCGACTGCGTTGACCACTCAGTTGGCGGCCGGCCTGGAAAAGATCGGGCTTGCGATGAAAAGCCGGACATGGCGGCGAGAAGGTCGAGCAGGGCTTGGTCCGTTGCAGCGGCAGGTTCTCACGCTTCTTCGGTCCAAGCCTGGGCAACGTGCGACAATCTCCACGGTGGCGAACGAATTGGTCGTCAGGCTTCCGACTGCGTCAGAAGTCATCGCCACGCTCGAACGGAAGCAGTTGGTTCGACGGCGTCGTGATATGAAAGATGGACGGATTGTGACGGCGCAGTTGACGGCCAAAGGGAATCGGTCATCTACGCCCACTTCCCGTATGCCCGATCGGCTGGCGACTGCGACGGAGGCACTCTCGGCACCGGAGCAGGTCGCCCTCCTCAGATCCCTGGTGAAGGTCATTCGTAGTCTCCAAGAACAGGGTGAGATTTCTGTTGCGAGGATGTGTGTGTCCTGTCACAATTTTCGCCCCAATCAACACGACAATGCCGATCGTCCGCATCACTGTGATTCTCTGAACGTTCCGCTTGGCGACCGTTCGCTGCGTCTTGATTGCCATGCGTACGAACCGGCTTCGACCACCCAAGTGAATGAGGCCTGGGCAAACTACACGGGTTCTCGTACTGCCTAGGGTCCGTAGCGCTAGCTGTTTTGGTAGGGATTGGCATGGGTGGGCTTGCAGAGAGGTAGGGGAATCATGAGTGAAAGAAGGACAACCATTCTCTTCAAGAAAGGCTTGACCCGTTCATCAGAGGATGAATGGCTCGGGCCAGAATCCCATATGCCGAATCTGAGTCGGGACCTTCGACGTCGTAAATCGCGAGGAACAGGTTTCTCTTCCGGTTGGATAGTCGGTGCAATGGTTGCGGCAGGTGTGGCAGCCGGATGTCTTGCTATGCGCCTATTCGACCGACGGTCTCGGACCTCCTAGCAGGATGCTGAAAAAGTCTGCCAGCGTAAAAAGACCGTCATTTGTTTATTTGGTTTGTCTCGTTTGTTTGGTTGAATGAAACTAACCAAATCAACCAGTCCCGCAACCTGCTAGATCCCGCTCGTCCTCAGCGAAGTCCATTTCGATATAAGAGGTGATCGGCTTCGATCTGCGCGAGCAGATCGTCCAGAGCGGCTTGGACCGCTTCCGCAATGGGAGCCTGATCCGAAGCCGTGATCCACCGAACGCTCGACCCCACCGCTTCCTTTTCCACCAGATAAGACTTGGTCGGCAGTTTCTCCGAAGGACCCAGGCCTGACTCCAGGCGCAAACTGTAGTGGTAGCGGCTGCGGGATCGCATTGTCAGCCAGGCCTTGATGGTCAAGGTAAGATTTGCCGGGCTGTCACCTACCGAGGCGAATGACTGATGCAATTGAATATAGTTGATCGCAGCGGTTCGAAGATCCTGTGCCGGCCAGTCAAGCAAGGGGATGCCCGGCATGTGATCGGCTCCTTCCACTGCGAGAAATGGCACAATGACTTGTAGCGAGTGCGCGATGGCGACGGGCGAAACAGTTGGGGGCGCAGGGGTGACGTGAATTCGATGGACGCATCCCCAGCTGAATAACAGGAGCCCGCCGAGAAGTATTCGAGAGAATTGGCGCAGGGGATGGTCGGCGTTCACGGATTCGTCGTTGTGGTGGTGGGTGGATTGAGCATGTCCAAATCCCTTACGGCGCGCAGGGCCTGTTCTCGGTATGGCTTGTCTGTGGAATTCGTATAGGTGTCGATCACGCGTCGATAGGTGGCGCGGGCTTGAGGGTATTGGCGCTTGATGGTGAAGTATTGGCCCAGCGCGAGCCAGTTTGTGGCTGCGGCTTCGTTGGCAGTGGTCATCAAGGCAAACTCCCGTTCAACCCCTGTGGCGCCTTGTTGTCCGGCCCGTTTCCTGACGGTATCTCCCATCTGGCTCGCCATCGCTTCAATCTGCTCATTGTCCCGGATTGCAGATTCCACTCGGTTAGCTTTCAGACTGTCATAGAACGCGTCGGCATGATTCTTAATCAGGGTTGCCCGCTCTTGGTACGTATCGTGGGCGCAACCGGTTCCTATTAGGCAACAGGCTACGAACAGCAGTAATCTGTGCGATACGAATCGTGGTCTTGTCATGCGTCGTGCTCCTTGGGTCATGACTAACTAGTGGAGGCGCTAATACCTTCGAGATAGTTTATCCTACCGAAATCGAAGAAGAAACGCGACCGGCTGTCGTGAAGCCTGCCGCGTCTTCTAGTGACACATGAGCCTGAAGTATGGTATGAGACCACCTCATTTTTATTGACGCTGTTTGGTCCCCATCGTCTAGCCTGGCCTAGGACATTGCCCTTTCAAGGCAGTAACACGGGTTCAAATCCCGTTGGGGACACCAAAGCCTACCGTTCATCTCCGCTATACCCGACTCGCTGTTTCAGCCGTTTGATTCCGTTGAGTTTGTCGTGTGGGCTGGATACACTAGAACATTCCCGCAGGATAGCCGCGCGAGACAGGCGGGACGAGCGAGACGGGCCAAATGCGGCGAGAGCCCAGGCTGTCCACGTCACGCTTTTCTCGCATATCTCGCACGTCACGCGCCACGGTGCGTGGCCTGCCGAACTTTTCCTGCGACCGGTTCCATGGTTGAACGATCTATCACACCCCTCATTGTGGTTGCGCTGCTACTGGGAACGTGGCTGGCCCTTCGTTCCATCGAATCCCCTTCAGTAACGCCGGTGACTGCCTCATCGGTGACAGTACTTGCCCCTAGCATGGTGCCGCTGGTCACTGGAGACGAACCGATCAGAGAAATATTTACGAGAGCCGGCTGCTTGGTCTGCCACATTGTTCCGGGTATTCCAGGGGCCGATGGACGGGTAGGGCCGCCTCTCCTGTTAGGCGCGGCGGGGCCTGCGCGACTGGCTGATCCGGCGTACCGGGGGCATGCAAAGACGGTGCACGAGTATGTGATCGAATCGGTCCTCGAACCGGGACTGTTTGTCGTGCCGGGATATCCGTCCGGTACGATGCCGACATGGTATGGCGTGAAACTCAGCGCCCTCGCGCTGGAGAAGATCGCGTCGTATCTTGAGCAGCAAGGGGCTACTGCGGCTCAGTAACCCACATTACTCATGATGGTTCGTCGCGAAAGCATGCCAACCGGCTAGGCCAGGGGCGCGAGGCTAGTGGCTAGAGGGAAGAGCCGTGCTTTCGAGGGGAAGTTTTCGCCCCTAGCCTCTGGCCCCGCGCCTCTCGCCCGAACAGTGGCGCGTGGGTGGTGTGCGGGCTATCGTTTACGCAAGGGGGTCACGTTTCCTGAGGCTCTCCCCTGAATCTTGAAGGCATCGGCCGTGGGGTCACCTGATTTTTTGTCGAGGAGTGCGTTGATCGCATCGTCCCCTCTGAGACCTTCGATCTTGATCTTGAGCCGGAGATTGTTGGCGCTATCGGCATTGATCAAGGCTTGTTCGAGCGAAATCCGCTCCTCCTTATACAGTTGGAATAAGACATGGTCGAACGTCTGACAGCCTTCCTCCACCCCTTGCTCCATCGCTTCTTTGAGTAAATCGACCTCGGCCTTCTTGATGAGATCTTTAATGCGGGGCGTGTCGAGCATAATTTCCAGTGCAGGGGCTCGTTTCCCGTCTACGGATGGTATGAGCCGTTGTGAGATAATGGCGCGAAGATTCAGCGACAACTGGAGATAGATCTGCGCATGCCGCTCGACCGGGAAAAAGTTCATGATGCGCTCGATCGCTTGGTTCGCATTGTTCGAGTGGAGGGTGCCAATGCAGAGGTGCCCGGTTTCCGCGAAGGTGATCGCGGCTTCCATCGTTTCCGTGTCCCGGACTTCGCCGATCAGAATCACATCTGGCGCTTGCCGCAGGGTATTCTTGAGTGCATTTTGAAATGAGAGCGTGTCGAAGCCGACTTCTCGCTGTGTAATGAGCGAACGCTTATGATTGTGGACGAACTCGATCGGGTCTTCCACGGTTACGATATGGCCGGGATGGATGGTATTGCGGTGGTCGATCATGGCTGCGAGGGTGGTGGATTTTCCTGAACCGGTGGCTCCGACTACCAGCACCAATCCGCGTTTCGTCATGGAGATATCTTTCACAATCGGAGGCAAGCCCAGCTGCTCGACGGTTTGGATCTCGGCTTTGATATGCCGAAAGACCAAGCCGACATTCCCGCGCTGCCGAAAAATATTGACACGGAAACGGCCGAGCTCTTTGTAGTAGAGGGCCAGATTCATTTCCATCTTTTCCTCGAATTCCCCACGCTGCTGACCGCGCATCAGCGCCAGCGCAAGGGCTTCGAGTTGTTCATTGGTAAAGGGCGGCGCGTCGGTTTGTTGTGTCGAGCCGTGGACGCGATAGGCGGGAGCCGAATCGACGGTCAGGTAGAGGTCTGACGCTTCCTGATCCACCATGACTTTCAAGAGACTGCGAACATCCATCTCCGCCCCCGTTCCTTCCTGCCAGATAACTTAGGCTGCGCCGCTTATAGGAGGCCCAAACAGATTAGGATTCATGCTGCGCGATTGGGCTTCGCCCTTTGTGACGACCCCACGGGTCGCTAACTCGTACAGCGCCATGTCCATTGTCTGCATGCCGTCTTTCTGGCTGGCCTGCATGATTCCGGGAATCTGGTGCAACTTGCCCTCTCGGACCAGATTTCGGACCGCGGTCGTGGCGACCATGATTTCGAGGGCGGCGACACGCCCGCCTGATTTTTTCTTCAACAGGGTCTGCGTGATGACGGCTTCCAAGGCTTCGGCGATCTGTGCCCGAATCTGGGACTGTTGGTTGGGGGGGAAGGCATCGATGATGCGGTCGATGGTTTTCGGCGCGCTGGAGGTGTGGAGTGTGCCGAAGACCAAGTGGCCCGTTTCCGCAGCAGTCAACGCGAGTTGGATGGTTTCCAGATCGCGCATTTCGCCCACGAGGATGATGTCCGGATCTTCGCGAAGAGCGGCTCTCAACGCATTCGCGAACGATAGGGTATGGACGCCCAACTCCCGCTGGTTGACCAGACATTTTTTCGACTTGTGGACGAATTCGACCGGATCTTCGATGGTGAGGATGTGGCCTTCGAAAGTGTTGTTCAAATAATCGACCATGGAGGCCAGCGTCGTCGATTTACCGGACCCGGTTGGGCCGGTCACAAGGATCAGCCCCTTTTCCCGATCGCAGAGCTGCCGCACGATCGGTGGCATGCCGAGTTTTTCCATCGGAATGATCGTGGTGGGAATATTGCGGAAAACAGCGCCGAGCCCACGGCTTTGGACGAATACATTGACGCGGAATCGGGCGATGTCGCCCAGCTCAAAGGAAAAGTCGCACTCGCGTTTTTCCTCGAAATTCTTCCGTTGGGTATCGCTCATCATGTCATAGATCAGCGAGTGCGTTTCTTCCGTGGTCAGTGGAGGATGGTCCAGTTTCTTGAGATCCCCGTTCATACGGATCATTGGTGGCTCGCCGGCGCTGAGGTGACAATCCGATGCGCCCTCCTTTGCCGTGTAGGTCAGGAGTTTTGCAATATCCATGAAGAGGACTCCTCGATAGTAACGAATAGTGAGATGATGGCTTGTCGGATCGCAAGCTGCTTGAGGCATCATGCCACAGGGTGATGAGAATGCAAGGAAATAGCCGCAAGCGGCTGCGTGAATGCTTTGGTGGTTTAGTGCAGAGAGGTGAGGGATTCGATCAGATCAGCCCCGCCGATTGCCCTGCGCGTTGAAACGCGTCGAGGGCCTGGTCGATGTGGTCGGGAAGGTGTTCGGATGTCACCGTGACTCGGACACGGCTGGTGGCGTTCGGAACGGTAGGAGGTCGAATCGCCGGCGCATACAGGCCTTCTGTGAACAGGTGCTCGGCAAACGAGAGAGCGGTTTCGGCATTGCCGACGAGGATCGGCATGATCGGACTGACGCTGGGGGATAGGCTGAATCCCAATCGGGTCAATCCTGAGAACAATCGTTCACGGTTGGCCCATAGGCGTGCACGTCGTTCCGGCTCTCGTTGCATAACTCTCAATGCCGCCGTGACGGCAGCAGCCGAACTCGGTGGGGGCGCCGTGGTAAAGATGAAGGACCGGCTCGTGTTCATGAGATAGTGGATCAATATCGAGGGCCCAACAAGATAGGCGCCACTGCTGCCGAAGGCTTTGCCCAAGGTTCCCATCTGAAACGGGATCTGTGAGTCGAGGCCGAAATGTTCGGCCGTCCCTCGTCCATGCGGCCCCATCACGCCCGTGCCGTGGGCGTCATCGATATAGAGGTCGGCCTCATAGCGCTTGGCTAACCGACAGAGTTCTGGCAACGGCGCAAGGTCTCCGTCCATACTGAATAGGCCGTCGGTCACAATCAGGGTACGGCGCGCCTGGCGTCTCTTGGCCAGAAGGGACTGGAGGTGGCTGGTATCGTTGTGGCGATAGATTCGAAAGTCGGCTGCGCTGAGACGGCAGCCGTCGATCAGGCTGGCATGGCACAGCCGATCTGCCAGGATCAGTCCTCCCTGTTCAGTCAGTGCAGGGATAGTCCCAATGTTCGCAAGGTAGCCGGAGCTAAACGTCAGTGCGGCTTCGGTTCCTTTGAACTGGGCCAAGGCAGACTCTAGTTCTTGATGCGGCGGCAACGAACCTGAGATCAGCCGAGAGGCTCCAGTTCCGGCTCCAAACCGTTGTGTCGCCTCGACGGCGGACTGAATCACTTCCGGGTGCATGGCCAGCCCCAAATAGTCGTTCGAGGCAAACAGGAGGATCTGGCGTCCGTCCACTTCAACGACCGGCCCAACGCCGGAATGAAGTGGAGTGAGGCGTCTGGTCAGATGCCTTGCGGCCAATTCCCGTAGTTGTTTTTCAAACATGCACGTGGCTAGACATTACAGATTAGGAGCTGGTGTGCCTTCTGAGAACCGACACCCAGCCGCCTCATTGACAAGCTCGTGACATCCTTAGTATAAGGCCCGGTCACAATTTGAGGAAACGGGCTCCGCTCTCCCTGACTAATCCATCCATGAGCTACCGTATCAAGGTTCCGGCGAAAACTCTTCCGGTCGATGAAGCTCACATGTTGAGCTCGCTGGACCATGCGCTGCATAGCGCAGGGGATTATCGACGCCCCTTGCTGGTCGGCCTGGGAGTGTTGGTGCTTGCGGCTGCCGTGGTCGGAGGAGTGTTTTATGTCGACCGTCAGGCAGCGCAGAAAGCCCAAGACCTTGAACAAGAGGCGATGCGCCTCTTAACTGCTCCTTCTGCAAACGATCCTCAACAGGCCGATCACGCGCTCAAGGAAGCGATTGCGAGGTATCGGCAAATTGTCGATCAATATCCACGAACCTCCACGGCGCCACTTGCCTTGTATCATTTGGGAAATGCATTGGTCCAGGCCAATGAACTGAGCGCAGCGATTGATGCCTATCAGCGATTCCTCACATTATACAGTTCGAATCCCTCAATGGCTGGGTTGGTGCAACAACGCCTGGCCTATGTGTACTTGCACAAGGGAGATCGGAACCAGGCAGTGAAGGCATTCACCGGCATCTTGGAGACGCCCGGTACGTTGAACCGGGATCAGGCGTTATTCGAGCTGGCGCGGTTGGAAGAATCCCAATCGCGGCCTGAGGGGGCCTTGGCTCGCTATCAGGAACTGATAAAGACCTATCCGAATTCTCCCTTCACCAGTGAAGCGACGATTCGGACCAAAATCATGGATGCCATGAAGTCGCAAGAGTCAACCCCTGCCTCGACGTCGACAACTCCGGCCATTGTTCCATCACAGAAAAGTCCTCTGGCTCCTCCGCCCTCAACAGGCAAGAAAACCCCCTAGCCTGCACTATTCGCGAAGGCGTCTACTGCAATCGCTGATGTTTGGGCGAGCGGCGCTGGGCGAGCGGCTAGGGGGAACCAAAAGGAATGTCTTTCCTCTCGCCTCGTGCCACTAGCCCCTCGCCTGGTTTCTATGCAATTTCACGAGGAACCGTCACGATTAGTGCGGGCTAGCGGCTGATAACGAGAAAGTCGCCCGGTCGAATAGTAGGGCTGGAGAGGCTATTCTTTGTCTTGAGCGTATTGAGCGGGATGCGAAACCGTTTTGACACTTTCCCCAGCGTGTCTCCCACACGGACCTTATACCAACGAGAGGGACCGGCGGTTGCAAACTGAGCCTTTGCGGGAAGGTGTGGGAACTTGTAGGTCGGGATGCGGTCAAGGAGCTCCTCCACTTTCGCTTTCGTTCCCACCGGCACCTTCAGGTGGTAGGTCTCGTCGCCGGGGGGGGTCGCGTCTCGCCGCAGCTCAGGATTTAAGAGCCGGAGCTCTTCATAGGGAATGCCGGTGACATTGGCAATCGCCCGAAAATGGACGGGTCGTGTGATGATCGCCTCATCAAATTGATGCGGCTCGGCAGATTCCTGAGTGAAGCCGTATCGATCCGGGTTCCTCGCGATAATCGTGGCGGCCATAAATCGCGGCACGTATTCCTTTGTTTCTCGCCGAATCAATCGTGTCTTTGATATCTCAGAAAAGCTTTCGGCACGGGCCTTATGGAGGGCTCGCATCACCTTGCCTTCTCCGGCGTTGTAGGCAGCCATTGCGAGCGGCCATGCACCGAAGAGGTCGTAGAGATCGCGGAGGTAGCGTGCTGCAGCCACCGTTGACTTGATGGGATCCCGACGTTCATCAACGTATGTGTCTACGCGAAGCCCATACACCTTGGCCGTGCCCTTCATGAATTGCCAGGGGCCTGTGGCTTTGGCTCGTGAGTACGCGTAAGGGTTGAATCCGCTTTCTACCAGGGAGAGGTAGACGAGATCGCTGGGAAGATGAAATTCCGTGAAGATTGTCTCCACAAGGGGGCGATAGCGGCTGAGTCGGAGGAGCCACTGTCCGAAGCGATCGTGGATGGACGTATTGAAGTAGCGAATGTGGGCCTGAACTGAAGGGTCCAGGACAATCGGAACATTGTAGCTCGCATACTCCGTTTGATCTGCGGCATTTCTGGAGGGGTCTTGTGTCTGAGTCAGTTCAGCCGGAGGGTTCAAGGCGTCTGAAAACCGTGCAGTTGCCGGTGAGTTTCCTGCTGGGTTTAGTTGTAAGAGGTCTTCTGCTCTTGGAACGCTACTAGTTGTGGCTGTGCGACGGTTTGCGGTTTCCGGTGGCGGGCCTTCGGTATCGACCGGGACCAGATTTGCGTCTGGGTCGTCTTCCGCCGCGGTGTTCTCATTCACAAGCGTAGATGGGTCAACCGTAACGGGTTCGGAAGGAGTTGCAGCCTGCACCAATATAGTAGGAGTAGAGAGGCTAACCCACATTCCGAGGAAGAACGCTATCGGGAGGACGGTATGTCCTGGCCTGAGAGGCGCCACCCACGCACGGCGGCGATCAGTCTGGTGTGGGAGGTTTGTCATAATCTGTGAGGCTAGACTATCGATGGACTGCGCTTGTGTCAAGGAATTGCAATGGGAATGATGCCTTTTCTTTGGTAGCACAGGGGTAGGCGCTCCAACATTCGCACAAAATTGTAAGCGGAAGTGCTCCCAATATCAAAAGGCCTTAACAGTCTGAAAGCACATGTGTCTGCATGGTTCCTTGCCTTGACAGCTTTTGAGAGGCAATGGTATCGTCCCTCCTTCCCAGGCAAGATTTTTTCACGTTTCGTCAGGTTTAGGAGGATCAGTCGATGCTGAAGCGGTATTTGCTGGCTCCCGGTCCGACGCCCGTGCCACCCGAAGTGCTGCTGGCCATGGCTCAGCCCATGTTCCATCACCGTGCCCCCGAGTTCGACAAAGTATTCGCGGAGGTCCGTGACGGACTGAAGTGGCTATTCCAAACGAAAAACAACGTACTCATGCTGGCGGCTTCCGGAACCGGAGGCATGGAAGGCTCCGTGTCTAACTTTCTCTCGCCCGGCGACAAGGCCCTCACCATTAATGGTGGGAAGTTTGGGGAGAGATGGACCAAGCTCTGTAAGACGTTCGGCGCCGAGGTAACCGAAATCAAGGTGGAATGGGGGCGAGCCGTCGATCCTCAAGCTGTGGCCGATGCGCTGAAAAAGAATCCGGCAATCAAAGCGGTGTATGTGCAAGCGAGCGAAACCTCCACCGGTGTGGCGCACGACGTCAAGGCGCTTGCGGAGATCGTGAAGCCCTATGGCGAAACCATTCTTGTGGTGGATGCCATTACCGCCCTCGGCGTGTTCGACATCAAGACCGATGAGTGGGGGATCGATGTCGTGATTACAGGGTCGCAAAAGGCGCTGATGCTTCCGCCAGGCCTTGCCTTTGTGAGCGTGAGCGATAAAGCCTGGCAGTTGGCAGAGAAAGCGAAGAACACGGCGTTCTATTTCAATTTTAAGAAAGAGCAGGAGAATCAGCTGAAAAATCAGACGGCCTATACGCCGGCCGTGTCTCTCATTGTCGGGTTGCAGGAAGTGCTGAAGATGATGAGAGCCGAAGGGCTTGAAGGGGTGTTCAAACGCCAAGCCATGCTCGCGAAGGCCATGCGTGAAGGGATGCAAGGTGCCGGACTCGCGCTGTTTCCCAAAGAATCGCCCAGCGATGCCCTCACTGCCGTGTTAGCGCCGGAAGGCGTTGACGGGCAGGCCATCTATAAGAATCTGCGTGTCCAATACGGCATGACAGCGGCCGGAGGGCAAGACCACTTGAAGGGGAAGATCTTCCGGGTCTCCCACATGGGTTATATGGACCGTTTTGATATCATCATGGCCGTGGCAGCCGTTGAGATGGTGCTCAAAGGGCTTGGGCATCCCGTGAAGCTTGGAAGCGGTGTCGCGAAGGCGCAAGAAATTCTCATGGCGTAGCAAGCTGCGGAAAAACTATGTTTGCCCCGGTGGGGCTCGGCGAATGGGGCGTTCACGATGATTGCCGATTAGCCAGCAGGATGCTCAGAAAGGCTGTCCAGCGCGGCCGCAGCGAGCGAGGAGGCGAGGCGTACCCTTGCGGTACGTCGAGTCTCTGAGCGATGCGAGAACAAAGCATGGGAATAGGCGCGTCTCGGCGCGCCGGGGTTGGGCGGGTGAGAAGAGTGGCTTTTTCAGCATCCTGCTAGGGGTGACGTTTCGAAATTCTTACGATAGGGCAAACACAATGGGCATGAAAATTCTCATCAGCGATAGTTTGTCAAAGCAGGGCGTGGATCTCTTGGAAAAGGCTGGATTCACTGTGGTCGTGAAATCCAAGATGTCGAAGGAAGAGCTGTTCAAAGAGATCAAGGATGCCGATGGGCTGATCGTGCGGTCCGGTACCAAGGTAACAGAGGAACTGATTGCGGCAGCCGAGAAATTGAAAGTCGTCGGGCGGGCCGGGTCGGGCCTGGACAATGTCGATACGCCTGCGGCGACGCGTCGCGGGATCGTAGTGATGAACACGCCGGGCGGTAATACCGTGACGACTGCTGAGCATACGATGTCGATGATCTGGGCGATGAGCCGTCGCATTCCTCAAGCTACCGCGTCTGTTAAAGCTGGTAAGTGGGAAAAAGACAAATTCATGGGCGTCGAACTCTACAACAAGGTGCTCGGCATCGTCGGCGCGGGGCAAATCGGCAGCCATCTTACGAAGCTGGCACAGGGGATCGGTATGAGTGTGGTCGCCTACGATCCTTATTTAGCCGAGGAGCGAGCGCAAAAGATGGGCGTCACGATGATGTCGCTGGATGAACTCTTCAAGCGTGCCGACATCATCTCTGTCCACACGCCGTTGACGCCTGAGACCAAAGGCCTCATCAATGCGCAAGCGATCTCGACGATGAAGCAAGGAGTGATGATAGTCAATTGCGCCCGTGGCGGGATTATTCATGAGGGCGATCTGTTCGAAGCATTAAAGGTCAAGCGTGTGGCCGCCGCCGCGTTCGACGTGTTTGAAGAAGAGCCGGTGAAGGCGGATCATCCGTTATTGACGCTGGACAACTTTATCTGTACCCCGCACATCGGAGCCCAGACCACCGAGGCGCAAGAGAATGTAGCCGTCGGCATTGCAGAACAGATTGTCGATTACTTCACCAAGGGCATTGCCCGCGGGGCGGTCAATATTCCCTCTGTTTCTCCGGAGTTACTCCCGAGGCTTCAGCCCTACCTGTCCTTAGCCGAGCAGCTTGGAAAGTTGCAAACGCAGTTGTGCGAGGGCGGGCTTGAGCGCGTCACCGTCGAATACAGCGGAGAGGTGGCGAGTCTGTCGATCGCGCCGCTCACGATCGCCGTGTTGAAGGGATTATTGACCCCGATGATGGAAGCGCCTGTGAACTATGTGAATGCGCCTGTCGTCGCGAAGGAACGCGGGATTGAGGTGAAGGAAGTGAAGAGCTCCGACGCGGGCGATTTCACGAGCTTGATTCGTGTGCGAGTGGAGGCCGGTAAGAAATCGTACCAGGTGGCCGGCACGCTCTTTCACAAGAAAGATCCGCGCGTTGTGGAGATCGATCAGTTCAATGTTGAGGTCGTGCCGGAGGGACACATGCTCCTGATCCTCAACATCGATCGACCGGGGGTGATTGGGATGGTGGGGAAGGTGCTCGGCGACAACCAGATCAACATCGTCCGGATGCAATGCGCGCTTGAGAAGCGGGGCGGGAACGCGCTGCTCATTATTGGTTCCGATGCAGTTTTCCCGAACACGGTGCTTGAGACGATCAAATCCAGCAAAGACATTGTCTCAGTCAAAGTCGCGGACCTATCTTAACCCGCATTATTCATGAACACTTCTGCTGCAATCGCCGATCCGCTGCTGCGACGAGCCTTCGGCCGGCGGGCTCACCCCTCGGACCTTCAACGTACTGCACGAGTACGCCTCAGGTTCTCCGGGCTCCGCGCGCCGGTCTCGCGACGCGGCTCAGCGATTTCGCGACGAACTGTCATGAATAATGCGGGTTAACCCCTGCGCGCCACCTATCAGGTCACCTATGGTCTCCGCTCCTCCGAAGCCCCGCCTTTCTTCGGGGCAGGCCCCATCGTCCCGCGAGCGCTCGCTTGTCCCCGTGGGCATGGCGACAATCCTTCCTCACGCGGCGAAACAAGTCCGCCGCCTTGAAGAACAGTTGCTCGCTCAAGTCAACCGGTGGGGCTACGACGAGATCATTCTTCCCACGTTCGAGTATCTTGACGTCTTGGCTCCGGGGCTTGAGCCTGAACTGATCGAACACTGCTATCAATTCGTTGATCGGACAACAGGGCGGACGCTGCTCCTCCGTCCGGATGCCACGGCGCAGATCGCCAGGACGGTCGCAATGGGGCTCACGGGCGCGACGCTGCCGTTGCGTCTTTCCTATCGAACGTCTGTGTTCCGTTATGAGCAGGAGCACGCCGGGCGGGGCCGAGAAATTTTTCAGGTTGGAGCCGAGCTCATCGGGCTAGACGATGTCACAAGCGACAGCGAAGTGATCGGTTTGATGATCGAGTGTCTCTGCACGGTCGGTCTTCAATCGTTTAAAGTCTGTCTTGGACATGTGGGCTTTATCAAGGGGCTTCTAATGCGATCCGGACTGTCTGCGCAGGGGCAGAAGTTGGCTGAGCAGGCAGCGGCGCGAAAGGATCTGCCGAGGCTCGAAGAGATCCTAGCCGGCGAGCGTATCTCAAAGACAGCGGCCCGCGCCATTCGGGAAGCGCCCGAGCTGTACGGTCAAGAGGAAGTGTTGGCACGCGGCCGAGTCCTCGCGGCCGGCGATCCGGCATTGACCGCTCCACTCGAACGGCTTGCCCATGTGTATCAGCTGCTTTGTGCTGCAGGCCACCGGGAATTGCTGCTTCTGGATCTGGGAGAGTTTCGCGGATTCGATTATTACGATGGTGTCGTGTTCGACGTGTTTGCCGAAGGGATGGGGGCGGAGTTGGGCGGGGGTGGACGGTACGATCACTTGATCGGCCGATTTGGCAGGCCATTGCCTTCAACCGGTTTTGGGTTGGACGTCGACCGGCTCTTCCGCACCATAGAGTTCCCTGAGGAGGGATCGGTCTCGGCGCGAGTAGATTATCTTGTCGCCGGGCCAAGCCGGGCTATTCGTCGATTAACAGCGGTTGTGGCTCAGTTGCGTCGGACTCGCTTCCGAATAATACAGCAGACGATGAAGGGGAGTGACGCGGCGCTTGTGGCTGGCGCAGTGGCAACTGGGCTGGCCCAACAGGCCGCATTCGTGGTCGTGGTTGGGGCGCCAGGAACGGGTCCTGACGAGGTGCTGGTGGTTGCCCTCGCGGCCCATAGGCAGGGTGGTCGAGCCCGCAATCTGAGCCGTCTTTCGAAGAAGATGGGGATTGCCGATCTGGTGGCCTCGGCTCGCCGGTCTCGGCGGCAGGTCAAGGAACGGTCATGAAGTCTATGTCAGCCACCGATCTGTCTCAGCCAAAACTTCCGCCTCAGAACCTGGAGGCGGAGCAATCGGTTCTCGGTGCAGTCCTCCTCGACAATAGCGCGATGGCCAAAGCGATGGAATTGCTGGTCGAAGAAAACTTCTACCGCACGTCGCATCGGAAGATCTATCGGGCGATGCTGGAATTGTCGGACGTCGGAGAAGTGATCGATCAGATTACGTTGACGGAACGGTTGAAGGCGCAGGGGGAAATCGAAGCCATCGGAGGAGCAGCCTATTTAGCGGAACTCGTGCAGAGCGTCGCCAGCTCCGCCAATATTCGTTACCACTGCAAGATTGTGCGAGACAAAGCGCTGCTGCGGGAGCTGATCCATACCTCCACGGAAGTTCTCACGCGCGGGTACGAAGGCACCTCTTCCGTCGACGACCTGCTCGATTTCGCGGAGCGGTCGGTGTTCGGCATCGTCCAGGGGAAACTGGATCGGTCGTTCACCCCCATTGATGCCATCATCAAGGAAAGTCTTGAGCTTGTCGACAAATTATCAAAGCGAAAAGAACACATCACGGGTGTTCCCACAGGCTTTTACGATCTCGACGACATCACGGCGGGACTCCAACCTTCCGATCTTGTGGTGATCGCAGGGCGGCCCAGTATGGGGAAGACCAGCCTGGCGTTGGGAATGGCAGCCCACGCTGCCATTCATGCAGGCACGGTCGTTGGAATTTTTAGCCTAGAAATGTCGAAGCCGCAGATTGTCCTGCGCATGTTGAGCTCGGAAGCGCGAGTCGATTCGCATGGTCTCCGAACCGGTAAGCTTCAAAAAGAGGATTGGTGGCGCCTTGCGGAAGCGGCAGGCCGGCTGGAGCAGGCGCCGATCTTTATCGACGATACCGGCGGCATCACCGTGCAGCAGATGCGAGGTAAGGCGCGTCGGTTGAAAGCCGAACGGGGGCTGGATCTCTTGATTGTCGACTACCTCCAGCTGATGCAGGGGCGGAGCGACTCGGAATCCCGCCAGCAGGAAATCTCCGATATTTCTCGCTCGCTGAAAGCTTTGGCCAAGGAACTCAACGTGCCGGTCATCGCGCTGTCACAGCTCAGCCGCGCAGTGGAAGCTCGGAAGCCACCGATTCCCATGCTGGCGGATCTTCGCGAAAGTGGTGCGATCGAGCAGGATGCCGACGTCGTCATGTTCATCTACCGTGAGGACGTGTATAACCAAGACTCAGAACGGAAGGGCATTGCTGATATTCTCGTGCTCAAACATCGCAACGGCCCGATTGGGAGAAAGGAACTCCTCTTCCACGACCGCTTTGCGAAGTTCGAGAGCCTCGACAACCGAGAAGTCGTTTGACCCTGTGTCACCCCACTCGTATAATCTTTCTCACCATTACAACCTTGTCCGAATCTACCAAGAGGATGCTCCGAGTGCCCACGACAAGCTTCACGCCGAGCCGAACGGCGAATAGCCGAGGTCTCACGGTGTTCTCTCGCGTGAGCTGTGCGATGATTTCTTTAATGGTGGTAGCCTGCGCCGCCGCGCCGCAGATGTCTGACAAGATAGCTGCCTCTTCCGGTACGCCGAAGACGGCGCCCTCGATTCATCCCCCCGATGCTGCTGCATCCTATCATTTCATGCTGGGGTATCAAGCCGAGCTTGCGCAGGACATGGATCGTGCGATTCGGGAATATCAGGCCGCGTTGAAGGCAGATCCGGCGTCCCAGTCTGTGAAAGCCCGGCTGGCAGGTCTCTACTTTTCGCTGGGCGATATGCCCAATGCCGTCCGCTATGCGGACCTCGCTGCAGAGGGACCGAGCCAAGACGCTCAGCTGCTCACGCAGATGGCAGGTATTTTAGCTAGTGCGGGGCAAGGGGAACGTGCAGTGAAGCTGTTGGATCGCGCAATCGAGATCGATCCGACCTCCGGCGATCCATATTTTACCAAGGGTCTGTTGCTCCTGAATCTGAAGCGGCAGCCCGAAGCGGAGCAGGCCATTCGAGCGGGTTTGGCGCGGGCTCCCGAATCTGCCGTCGGCCAGTATCACCTGGGGCGCATACTCCTCGATGCGGGGAAAGGGGAAGAGGCCGCGGCGAGTTTGGAGCGGGCGATTACGGTCAATGCCTCGTTTGAACCAGCCTATCTTGCGCTGGCCTCGATCTATGAATCGCAGCAGGCCCAGGATCGAGCGGTTGCCGTGCTACGGAAATATCTCCAGACGGTGAACCCTCGAAGCCGGGACATCCGGCACCAGTTGGTTCGGCTCTATGTGGCCACGAAGGATTATCAGGGCGCCAGGAAGGAATTGAATGATTTGCTGGCGGAGGACCCTTCGGACCTTGATGCCCAGCTTCGATTGGCGCTTCTGTACGGGGAAGAGAAGGAATATTCCAAGGCCATCGACCAGCTGATCAAGATTCTCAAGGCGCGCCCGACGGAGCTCAAAATCAGAGATTACCTTGGATATCTCTACGAAGAGTCTAAGGACACGAAGCAAGCGATCGAGACCTATACGTTTAATGTGCAACTTGAGCCGTCCTACTTCGAAGGGCACTTGCATCTCGGCCTCTTGTTCTATCGATTGAAGCAATTTCCTGAGGCCATCACGCACTTGACCAAAGCCCTTACGATTAATCCAAAACAGCCCGAAGCCCACATTGTGCTGGGATTGACCTATTTGCAGATGGACCAGTTCGACGACGCGGCAAGGGTCTTGGAAGAAGGCATCAGCCAGAACCCCAAGAGCGCCGATTTGTACTTCAATCTTGGCACGGTCTATGACAAGCTCAATCGATTCGATGACGTCGTGCGTGTCATGGAGATCGCAATCAAGCTGGATCCTCATCATGCCGATGCGCTCAACTATCTGGGGTATAGCTACGCAGAGCGGGGAGTCAAGATCGACCAAGCACTCTCCTTGACCAAGCGGGCCGTCGCTCTCAAACCAAGCAATGGGTACTATATCGATAGCCTTGCCTGGGCCTTGTTTAAATCCGGCTCGTTCACCGAGGCCTTGACAGAGATGCAGCGCGCCGTTGCGCTCGCCGGAGATGACCCGGTGCTCTTTGAGCATCTCGGAGATATTTACGCCAAGCAACGGAACCTCTCAGATGCCCGCGAGGCTTGGCTCCATGCGCTGGAGCTTGACCCGTCCAATAACAAGTTGATGGACCGATTCCGTGAACTAGGGATGGGCGACCCGACGCAAGAAGAACGTATCCAACAGGCCAAACGGCGTGTATCTGAGAAGATACACGCTCAGTAGCACAGCCCGCCGCCTTTAACAGTAGTCCCGGTTTCTCCCTTTTATCATCTCTGGTAACATTGATCTCGCCTTCAGCCTTCAGCCTGGGGTCAGCCTTTCGGCATCTGACAAGCTGATTCGCTCCAGTCCGCTCACGCTAAGTAATTGTTTTCACAGATTGCCTCTCTCCTGTAGATGGCGAAGCCTCCAGATCACCCTCCTTTGTGGAGAGAAAATGGAAGGCGCCAGGTCCCCTACTGTGGACGACAAATATTGGCAGATCACAGCAAAAGATGGAGAGATGACTCCCGACCGCTGTCTGTTTCACAGCGGTAAATAATCATAACTATTTGATATTCCGTGTGACTCAATCTTTCATGGCCTGGCCATATACCAGGCATCGAACCTGCTATACGGCTAGGTAACAGAAATCGGATGAGAGTTCCGATGAGAAAGAAGCAAGCAAGGTGTGAAGGGGCGTCAGTGAACCATCAACAAGGAGGCAGTACGATGTTTAAGGCATTGCGGAAACAAGAGGGTTTCACCCTCATCGAGTTGATGATCGTCGTGGCGATCATCGGGATCTTGGCGGCCATCGCCATCCCGAACTTCCTGCAGTATCAGCTGAAGTCGCGGCAGTCGGAAGCCAAGACGAATTTGATGGCAATCAAAACGTCTGAAGTTGCCTTCCAGGCGGAGCAAGGCTGTTATGTCGGAGTCCCTCCAGAAGGTGTCATCGCACCCGCTGCTGGCACAAAAACAGTTTCGTTTATATGGGGCGCTGGAACCCCGGGACGAGTTCCTCCGACAGCGTGGTGTAGTGGTGCCGGTGCCTTCACTACAGCCTTGGCGTTCAATGATATCGGCTTCAGGGCAACTGGAAATGTCAATTATACATATGCAGCGGATGCCGTGCTGCTTGTTGGTGCACCAGTCGCGTTGACCTACCATCCGACTGGTTTGGGCGGCGCCGCAAATTCCTGTCTTGCGGCCATTGCTGGAGCTGCTGGTGCCGGCCCCGCCGGGGCTAACAACTTTTTCGCACATGCCAAAAGCAATCTCGATGGCGATGCCGCTGTGTCAACCTGGGTTTCCTCGGTTGACCATGGCGCGGTAGATTGCTCAACTGGTGTATACTAGGTCGGCGTAGGTAAGGTCAGGGTCCCGGCAGTCATTCGGCTGCCGGGACCTTCCGTTTTATTCATCCTGCCGCGGTCTCTCTCATGACGGTTTCAACAGCCTTATATCATCGCAGCACACCGATCGTGAATCAGCTTCTGCTCGGCATAGGGGGCATCCTTTTGCTGGCCTGCGTCGGATGGCTGCAAGATCAACTCGATCGGCGGCAGGATCGGACGGTTGTCCAGATCGAAGGTCTCGCGCAGCTACCCAAGGGCGAATATTTGAAACCAGCCTTGCTCGGCTATCATCACTTAGGGGCTGATATTCTCTGGCTCAGGCTCATTCAGGTTATCGGGAATAAACGAAATACGGCGGACGAATATGAGTGGATGTACCACGCCTTAGACGTCATCACCACGCTCGACCCTCAGTATGCCTATGCCTACTATGCTGGGGGGGTGATCCTCGGTGATCTCGCCAACCGCACGGACTTGAGCAATCGGCTGCTTGAAAGGGGTGTCAACGCGAATCCAGAGGTCTGGAACATCCCCTTTCTTCTTGGGTACAATTATTATTTTCTGCTCGGTGATCCAGCCAAGGGGGCAGAGTACATTATGAAGGCGGCCAGTCTGCCGGACCGCCCAGCCTATCTCCCAGGGCTCGCCACCCGCATGGCTGCGGAGGCAGGGAGTCCAGACACGGCCTTGGTGTTTCTTGAAGCCCGTTTGCGGGAGACGCAAGATCAGGAGATGCGAGATGTCTTGGCCTATCGAATGAAAGAAGTTATTATTGAACGGGATGTTCGCCTACTGGAGAGCGCCGTGGAAGCCTATCGGACACAACATGGGGCTCTTCCTGCTAGACTCACGGATCTCGTGGTGGCGGGAATCCTTCCGATGCTGCCTCAGGAACCATTTGAAGGAGAATATCGGTTGGGTCCCAAGACTGGCACAGTTTCCAGTTCGACACACCCTGAACGGCTGCGCACATTTTTCAAACGTCCACAGCCTACCTACAGTTTCCCCAAAGTAGAGCCGTCCTATCGTTTTCCTAGAACATGGGAGTGAGCCATGACGCCTAACTCCGATCTCGTGGTACAGACTGAGCAACTCTCCAAGGTTTTCCGCGTGGGGTTCTGGGGGAAGCGAGTGACCGCGGTGGAGGGCCTCAACCTCGAAGTCCGGTGTGGGGAAGTGTTCGGTTTTCTCGGCCCGAACGGCGCGGGGAAAACCACCACCCTCAAGATCTTGATGGGGCTCATCTATCCAACCAGTGGGACTGCCAGGCTGTTCAATTTGGACATGGGCGACCCTCGTGCCAAGTCACGGCTGGGATTCCTTCCCGAGTCGCCCTACTTTTACGACTACCTCACGAGCCGGGAGTTTCTTGGATTCTATGGGCATTTGTTCGGGCTGTGGGGCGCTGTTTTGGATAAGCGAATCGATGAACTCTTGGAGTTGGTCGGGATGACCCATGCGAAGGATCTCCAGCTCAGGAAGTTCTCAAAAGGCATGTTGCAGCGGGTGGGGGTCGCCCAAGCTTTGATTAACGATCCGGAGTTGGTGGTGTTGGACGAACCCATGTCAGGACTGGACCCTATCGGGCGGAAAGAAGTTCGCGATCTGATCCTGCGTCTGAAAGAGTCCGGGAAGACGGTCTTGTTCAGCTCCCACATCTTGCACGATGCCGAAGTGTTGTGCGATCGGGTCGCGATGATCTTGAAGGGGCGCCTCGTGGCCTGTGGTAGGGTGACCGACTTGCTGGATCAAGGGGCGAACCACCAAGTGGAACTGATTGTGGATCGTCTGACCCCCGAAGGGTTGGACCATCTACGCCCGCTTACCGACAAAGTGGTGATGCAAGGGGATCGGATGCTGGTGGTGCTGAAGAGCCAACAACAAGTGGGGGGTGCGCTGGAGATTATCCGCGCGGCGAAGGCAAGTCTGGTGTCGCTCACTCCTCAGAAGGGGTCGTTGGAGGATCTCTTCATCCGAGAGGTTGAAGAACATCGGAGTCCGTCGGAGAATCGCACATGAAAATCCTGTCGATTGGACTGAATACATTCCGGGAAAACTTGCGAGATAAGCTGCTCTACAATCTGCTGGTCTTTGCCCTGCTCATGATTGGCAGCTCTGTGCTCCTGTCACGGTTAACCTTGGGGGAATTCCACCGTCTCATCCTGGATGTTGGGCTAGGGAGCATTAATTTCTTCGGGGTGTTGATTGCCATTTTCGTCGGGATCGGACTGGTGAGCAAGGAAATCGAGAAGAAGACCATCTATACGATTGTGTCCAAGCCGGTGGCGCGATACCAATTTCTGCTCGGCAAGTATGTGGGCCTCACGATCACATTGTTCGTCAACACAGTGGTCATGGCGCTAGGGCTGTTGGTGGTGCTCTATGCCCAGGCAGTTCCTGTCGAGGGGATGCTCTTCAAGGCGCTGGCGCTGATTTTCGTCGAGTTCATGGTGATCACGGCGGTCGCCCTGCTATTTTCCACATTTACCAGTGCCACCCTGAGCGCCATCTTCACGCTGGCGATGTATGTGATTGGGCACCTCACTGCCGACCTGAAAACGTTCGGGGCAAAGATGGATGATCTCAGCCGTGGGATCTTGGACGGGATCTATTATCTCTTGCCCAACCTCGAGCGTTTCAACTTGAAGGGCCATGTCGTTCATCACCTGGAAGTAAGCGGTGCGGACCTGATGCTCATTGTCGCCTACGGAGCGACCTATACGGCAGTGCTCCTCTTCACAGCCAGCCTTATTTTTCATCGGCGAGATTTTCGTTAAGACGGCCATCTCTCATTTCTGGCAGCTACTCAGGTGGATAGGCTGAAGGCCGAAGGCTGTGAATTATCTCGCAAAGCACGAATGCGGGGGTAGCGGGATACTGGGATAGTCGGGGTAGGCTCTTACCCCTCTACCCCGTTGCCCCTTTACCCCTGTATCTCTTCAAGCAGAGATGAATCCTTCAATAGCAGGCTGAGACTAAAAGCCTTCAGCCTATCTACCTGAGTAGTTACAAAGGAAGAGGGATCTCATTAGCGAAAGGGCAAGTATTCGACCTGGTTGACCAAATCGACCGGCTCGCTCGTATGAGCGATGAGTTCCAGGTCTCTGATACATTGGCCGATCGTGATTTTGAGTTGATGGGCGAAGATGATGCCGGCAAATGTTTCATGGGCGTTGTGTCGACGAACGGCCTCTCGCAGTAGATCCTTGTCTTGGCTGAACAAGACACGACCCAATGCGGTAGATCGGTCAAGAAGGACGGAATCAGGAAGACGTGCGGCTCCGTCCTCCTGCGCTGTGAGGACATCCACCCCATGGAGACGGAGTCCGCGTCAGTAATCGCTTTGGGAATGTGGACGTCCATGTATAGGGTGAGACTCAAGGGAGTTGACCCATGGCGCGCAGCCGCCTCCGCAAGGGGGACTGGCTGACCCGCTGTGCCATGCTCTCAACTTCCTGCAGCTCCTTTTCGATTGCTCGATCGATGTCGTGCTGATGGTCATAGTAGTAGGAGAGGGCAGCGTGAATCTGGGCTAAAGACAGATGGGGGTGCTGAAAGTGGATTTCTTCAGGATTCCACCCATGAGCGAGCTTATCCATGGCGACTTCGATGACCTTGACGTTCGAGTCATCAATCCAGGCTACGCCCGCATTGTCAAGTTGGATATGAGTTGTTGCGAGGGACGACATCTTTTTCACCTCCCAGTCCGGTACTGCACGACCGGCGATCTTGGTTTTCGTCATGTGTGGATTGATTATACTCGAAAACCTGGGATAGAGAAAAGACATCTGAAATCGGAGCGAGACCCAGGAAGAGAAAAATCCAAATCCCTCTCCTTTGTAAGGGAAGCAATAGGCCATGAGGGCAGGCTCCTGGCCGGGTGCTGAAAAAGTCCTCCAGCGGCGTTCTCGCATCGTTCAGAGGCTCAACGTACCGAAGCGTACGTCCCGCCTCTTCGCTCGCTGCCTGCCTGTGCGTGTCCGCACGCAGACAGGCGGGCAGGTAGAAGCCTTCATGAAAATGCCGGCTAAGCCGGCCAGCCGGCGGTTCTGATTCTCCACTTGCATTATGTCGAGGAGCCAGGTATTGAAAGGAGTGTCACGACTGCTCTGTGCGTTGTTCGAGTATTGAGATTCATAGTAACTACTCAGGTAGATAGACTGAAGGCTTTTAGACTGAAGGTTTTGAATGGCTTGCCCTGCCTGTCGCCTGCCGGCAGGGCAGACAGGTTCGTGCCTTGCGAGATAATTTATAGCCTTCAGCCTGAACACCTGAGTAGTTACGATCCATACTGGAGGTCCACTTCGATGAACGTGCCGTTGCTTGATCTGAAAGCTCAGTTCCAGCCTCTCCGTGAAGAGATCATGGCGGAGATACAGACTGTCTGTGATGAACAGGGCTTTATCCTGGGGCCGCGCCTCGTGGCGTTCGAGGAATCCGTTGTCCGGTACATCGGCTCTCGCTATGCGATCGGTTGCGCCTCCGGGAGCGATGCGCTGTTGCTCTCCCTCATGGCCATGGGAGTGAAGGCCGGCGATGAGGTCATCACCATCCCGTTTACATTTTTCGCCACGGTGAGCGCGATTTCACGGTTGGGCGCAAGGCCGGTGTTTGTGGACATTCAGCCGGACACATTTAATATCGATCCATCCCTGATTGAGCAAGCGATCACACCTCGTACGAGAGCCATCATTCCCGTTCACATCTTTGGGCAATGTGCAGACATGGCTGCGATCAACGAAATTGCCGGGCGAAAGCACGTGAAGGTGATCGAAGATGCTTGCCAAGCCATTGGCGCGGCACAGCAGGGGAAGCGCGCGGGGATACTTGGAGACACCGGGTGCTTTAGCTTTTTCCCCTCCAAGAATTTGGGCGGTTTTGGAGATGGAGGGCTTATCACGACCGACGACAAAGCCCTTGCCGACTCCATGGCTATGCTTCGTGTTCACGGAAGCCAGGTCCGCTATCTCCACGAGGCGGTAGGGATCAATAGCCGGTTGGATGCGCTTCAGGCTGCCGTGCTCCAGATCAAACTAAAGTATCTTGATCAGTGGACCGAAGGGCGACGCCGGAATGCCGAGCGGTATCGGCAGTTGTTCGCCCGGGCAAAGCATGCGGATTGCGTCGCGCTGCCGCCAACGGCGCCTGGAAATTTCCACGTGTATAACCAATTCACTGTCCGAGCGCCGAAGCGCGACGAGTTGCGCGCCTTCCTCAAAGAGAAAGGGGTCGGCACGGAAGTGTACTACCCGCTTCCGATGCATCTCCAAAACTGCTATCGCGATTTAGGGCATCAGAAGGGGGCCTTCCCTCTGTCAGAACAGGCGGCCGAAGAAGTGATGTCTCTCCCGATCTACGCTGAGTTGACGGAACCGCAGCAGTCTTACGTCGTTGAGATGATTGCGGAGTTCTATCGGCGCGCCTAGAGGGATCTCAAAAAAATCCGCAAGCTCGGGGAAGGCTGAGGTTGAGGCTAAGGTTGAGGCTAAGATGAAGAAAGTCAGGTCTTCGCTCAACCTTGACCTCGACCTCAGCCTGTTTCGCGCGGCTATTCTGCTAGAAAAAAGGAGACCATGATGAGGTCGATGACAGGCGCAGCTCTGTTCGCATCCTTTGTGCTGTGCAGTACTGTGGTTTCCGGCAAGGAATTGTCGCCTCGTGAGATTTATGAACAAGCCTCTCCAGCTGTGGTGATGGTGATGGGGCATGCAGACGGTAGGGGGAAGGGGAGTGGAGGAACCGGTTCGATTATTCAGTCGGACGGACTGGTTCTCACCAATGCCCACGTTGTGATCGAAGAACAGACTGGGAAACCCTTCGCCCGTCTGTCTGTGTTTCTCAAGCCACTTCGAGTCACGGGAGAGTCAAAGAGCGATCTTTCCCGTATGGTCCGCGCCAAGATCGTAGCCTATTCACAGCCATTGGATCTTGCTTTGTTGAAGCTCGATGGTGTGACCGAATCCCTGCCAGTCGTCGATGTGAGTGAATCGGGGCGGGCTAGGATCGGGGATCGAGTGGTCGCCATTGGCCATCCAGAGCAAGGTGGATTGTGGACATTGACTACTGGGGTGATCAGCGCCGAAGTAGATAACTTCAATGGGGTCAAGGGCAAGCACGTGTTTCAAACAGAGACGGGTTTGAACCGTGGAAACTCAGGTGGGCCACTCTTAGATGGAGAGGGGCGGATGATCGGTGTCAATACGGCGATTGCTCGTGTCGCCTCGGATGGCCTCCCAATCACGAGCATCAGTTTCTCACTCAAGTCAAGCGTAGCCACACAATGGTTGCGGGAACAAGGTGTGGGGGTACGAGCTGGACGGGGGGAGCCTCTGCCCACTGGACAAATGCAGCCTGCGACCACCGACCAACCGTCGGCTCCGTCAGTTCAGCCTCAAGCCAAATCAGTCCAGCTTTCTCAGCCTGATCTGCCGCCCAAGCAGACGGTGAAGCCGGAGGTGGTTCAGCCGGTTCCGGCTCGTCCATACAATCTCGATGAGTTGATCAGCGATCGCGCGAAAGCAGAAGCTGACCTCGATAGCATGATGTCGGAGATGCGGGGACGGATGAAGGGGCGATAGAATCGAGGTGCCTACTCAGGTGTTTAGGCTGAAGACCGAAGGCTGAAGACCGAAGGCTGAAGACTAAAAGCCTTCAGCCTATCTACCTGAGTAGGTACGTTTCTTCTAGCATCCGACTATGTCGTAATGGCCCCTTCCGAAGCCGAAGAGACGTGCCGCGCGTACTTGCCCATCACGCCGGAGGTGTAGCGGGGTAACGGCTGTTTGACCTTCTTGAGCCGGGCCTTGATCTCATTCTGCGAGAGTTCCACGCTCAGTGTCCGTTTGGCGATATCGAAAACAATCATGTCGCCGTTCTTCACGGCGCCGATCGGCCCACCTTTGATCGCTTCCGGTGCGACATGGCCGGCCATCAGGCCATGGGTGGCGCCAGAGAAGCGTCCGTCAGTGAGTAGCGCGACGGAGTCGCCCAGGCCTGCGCCAACGATGGCCGCGGTCACACCAAGCATTTCTCTCATGCCGGGCCCGCCGGACGGACCTTCATACCGAATCACTACAACATCACCTGCTTTGATTTGACGAGATTGCACGGCGACAAAGGCATCCTCTTCCCGGTCATACACCTTCGCTGGGCCGCGGAACATCATGATCGAGTGTCCAGCTACCTTCACGACGCAGCCCTCTGGGGCAAGATTTCCTCGTAATATCACCAGTCCGCCGGTTTGCTTGATGGGATTTGATAGGGGCCTGAGGACTTGTTGTCCGGGTGTCTCCTTCGCGTCCTTGGCTTCTTCTCCGATCGTCCGGCCGGTCACGGTTGGTTGGCCTGCATGCAAAATGCCGGCATCGAGCAGCCGCTTGGCGACCAGTGTGGTCCCTCCAGCCGCATAGAGATCCGAAGCCGTAAATCGTCCACCTGGCTTCAGGTCGGCGAGCAACGGCACCTTCCGATTGATCTTGTCGAAGTCGTCGATATTCAGCTTGATGTTGGCTTCGCGCGCGATGGCGAGCAGATGCAACACGGCATTCGTTGAGCCGCCGGTGGTCGCGACCGCGGCAATGGCATTTTCTAGCGATTTCCGCGTAATGATCTGGCGGGGTCGCAGGTCTCGCTTCAGCAGATCCATGACCATCTTCCCGCACTCGAAGGCGACGTCGTCCTTCCGCTGATCCATGGCCGGCACCCCGTTGCGTCCCATCGGCGAGATGCCGAGGAACTCGAACGCGATCGCCATGGTGTTAGCCGTGAACTGGCCTCCGCAGGCGCCAGGGCCTGGGCAGGCATGATCTTCGAGATCTTTGAGTTCGGCATCGGTCATTGTGCCGGACGCATGTTTCCCGACTGCTTCGAACACGTCTTGAATGGTCACGTCATGGCCTTGGAACTGGCCCGGCATGATCGAGCCACCGTAGAGCATCACCGACGGCAGGTTCAGGCGAGCGAGGGCCATTACGGTGCCGGGAATGGTCTTATCGCAGCCGGATAGTGCGACCACGCCGTCAAACAGGTGCCCACGAGCCACAAGCTCGATCGAATCGGCAATCACCTCCCGACTGATCAACGAAGCCTTCATCCCCTCGGTCCCCATCGAAATGCCATCCGACACCGCGATGGTGTTGTACTCAATGGGAGTGCCGCCTGCGGCCCTGATGCCGGCTTTCACCCGTTCCGACAATCGGCGCAGGTGGAAGTTGCAGGGCATGATTTCGATCCAGGTGTTGGCGACGCCGATGATCGGACGAGACAAATCCTCGTCGGTGAATCCAACGGCTTTCAACATCGCGCGAGCCGGTGCCCGATCAGGGCCGACCAGCAAATCGTGGCTCATGAGTTTCAGCTCTTTCGGCATGACATCTCCCAGACCTTCGTTCTCAGTCGTTCGAACCCCTCAACGTACCCTGCCCCGCCTCTTGGATTGCACTACTGTACGTATGTGCCTACTGGAGGTGCCGGCTGTGCAGTATCGCCACTCCGATGTGGATTGCTTTTCATCGCGCCGCCATGAGGGTTGCCGTAACCCTTGCCGGCATCCTTGTGCTGCTGCATCACTTTGTCATGCTCGCTCTTTTCCTTGGCGCGTTGCTCCGGAGTCAGCAGGGCGTACACATCCCGGCGGGCCTTGATGGAGGTCATGCGTAAGCCGACTTGAAGGTCTGCGCTCTGTTTCAGCTTGGCTTCGACTGCTCCCAGATCGGACTTCTCTTCTTCGGTTAGGGCTTTCAACTCGCGCTCCGCAACCTGAATATCGGCCTCGGTCTTGATACGGGTTTTGTCCAGGGTGAGTTGCATATCTTTGAGTTTCGTGACTTGCTCCGCGGTGAGCCCGATGTCTTGTTCGTGCTTGAGCAGATGCCGGATCAGGTGGCCGGTGCTGTTGTGCATCATGCTCGCACCATATCCGCTCATCATGCTATGCCCACCGCCTCCGTGTCCTTCCTTGCCATAGCCTGGCTCATTAGCCCAGGCCGTAGACATCCCAACGGTCAGCGCGAATACCGATGCGACGCCTAGCGTCACGATGGCTCGTGTTCCCTGCTTCATACTTGCCTCCTTAGGTTGAACCGAATGAAGACGTCTGACTCCACGATGACGAACATCCTAGTAATTCCTGCTCGCTCTTTAGCCCATCGAACAAAAAATGCACCCGTGTGCACCCGGCAGCAGCCCGATCACGCAGGTCATAATTTTTTCCGCAAGTTGAGGTAGCTTGCCAGATCGATCAACACAACGCAAGACAACAACACAACGTGTGTGGTCTGTCTGGTTCATCTGGTTTGTTTTGTTTATCTGGTTGATTTGGTTAGTTTCGTTCAACCAAACAAACGAAACAGACCAAATAAACCAAATAACGGTTTTCTTGCGCTGGAGGACTTTTTCAGTATCTTGTTCGTGAGCGTCAGGGGTGTGATCGGCGTCGAGCCTGGGCGAGCAGCTCGGCACGCGGGTCCGGATGCGCAATGGCCCTGAGTTGGTCGTACAGTTTCTGCTCCTCGCCGGTCGATGAGGGGGGCATCACAATCTGGATCGTCAGGAAAAGATCGCCGTGGCCGCCGGTTGCAGCGGGGAGGCCCTTGCCCTTCAGGCGAAGCTTACTGTCAGCCCGGCTCCCCGGCGGAACTTTCACCCGAACCGGTTCCATCAGTGTCGGAGCCATCACATCGGCCCCCAAAGCCGCCTCCCAGGGAAAGACAGGAAGGGACACATGAATGTCGCTTCCCTGTCGGCGAAAGATGTTGTCCGGAGCGATGGCCACGCGCAGATACAAATCACCGGGTTTGCCGCCGTTGCTGCCGGCTTGTCCCTTGCCGGCTACGCGCACTCTCGTTCCATCCTGGACCCCGGCGGGGATTCGCACTTCGATTGTATTGGGCTGCAGCGTCGCGCCATGCCCCTGACAGGTCGGACAGGTTCGTCCGTGAAGGGCTCCGCTCCCGTGGCAGGTGGAGCAGGGCACTGGCTCTTGCAAGGTCATGCGTTTCGTCACGCCGGTGAAGACCTCGGCCAGTGTCAGTTGCACTTCCGTTTCAAGATCCTCGCCCTGCATGGCAAATCCACGACCATTGCCGGCTCGCCCTCGCCCTTTGAACAGATTTTCGAAGATGTCAGAAAAGCCTTCTCCCCCGAACGACGTCTCCGGGCCACTTCCCCCACGAGGACCAGCTTGCCGGCGCGCCTGTTCGTGGGCCTCGGCTTGTTCCCAGTTGGCGCCATATTGATCGTACTTTTTCCGGTTACCCGGATCGCCCAGGACTTCGTGCGCGGCGTTCAACTCCTTGAACTTTTTCTCCATCTCGGATTTCTTGGCGCCGCTATGCATGTCGGGATGGAATTGGCGCGCAAGGCGGCGATAGGCCTTCTTGATATCATCCGCCGAGGCAGACTTGGGAAGACCGAGAACCTGATAGTAGTCGCGTTGTGTTGTTGCCATGTTTGCAAACCGAGTGTGATGAGTGGAGGGTGATGAGTGATGGGCAGGCGAAAGAAAGCCTAGTAGACCGGTACAAGCAACTTACTGCTCACTCTTCACTGATCACCCATCACTCGTTGCTGCGCAGCTTACGGGGTCAGAGAAGACTTTTCAAGACAGGAGTGTATGGCCTATGGCGGTTAAGAAGGCCTGAAAGGAGCTCTGACGGGATCTCTTTCCATTAGCTATGAGCCATTGGCTATCAGCTCTTCGCCGCGCCCGCTCTCGCCATCATTTTGCAGTAGGAGCAGACTTCGGCGGTGGTGGGTTGGCTGCACGAGGTGCAGGGGTGGAGGACGGCCCGGTCTTTCTCCGCCATGGTGGTCGCAGTGGGCTGTTTCTTGCTTTGCTTGTCGAGAAAGCCCCAATAGAAGGTCTGCTTTGTGCCTGGCGACTCCGTCTCCAGACGATTCAAGACCTCCTTGTACTGGAGCATCTTGGAGCCTTTGGCCATGGGGCATTCCTCGACGATGTAATCGATCCGGTTCAGCACCGCATAAGCCGCCAGTTCTCGTTCCGAGAGCCGGTAGAGGGGCTTCACCTTTTTGGCAAAACCTTTTACCGAAGCCGGCAACGACGGGCCCTGCTTATCCAGATATTCCTCCTGCCAATGCAGCACGTTGCCCAGAAGCCGGGCCGCTTCGTCATCGAGGTTGTGGCCTGTGGCCATCACATCGTACTGCTGTTCGATTGCCACACGATTGAATTGGTAGCGTTTGATGGTGCCGCAAGTCGAGCAGGTTGGGCGATGGATCAGCTGAGCCAGTTCCTTGATCCCTGCACCGGCCTCCTGTTCGACCGTATGGAGGTGCAACGTGGCTCCATGTGAGGCAGCGACCGCCTCGGCAAACTTCGTCACCTTGGCGTGCGACTGCTCAGAATAGGTTCCGATGCCGAGGTCCACATAGAGCCCATCGGCGCGATAGCCGAGCTTGAGGAGAATATCCCAGAGCGCCAGGCTGTCTTTCCCGCCGGACACTGCCACGAGAATCCGGTCCTCCTTCCCAAACATCTTCTCCGATTTGATCGCCCGCGCAACCTGATCGAGGACAAAGCCATTGAAGCAGCCCTTGCAGAAAGCCGCATTGTGGCGTGGAAGGCCGATCACCGCTTTGGTCTTACATTTGGTGCAATTCATATTTCTAGGGCTAGTGGCACGTGGCGAGAGGCAAGGGGGCAGAGAATTGATTAGCTCTCGCCCCTAGCCTCTGGCCCCTCGCCTATTTCAATTCCCACCAGAAATCACCGGTCGGACTTCGATCTGATCGCCGTCGTAGAGCATTTCGTCTTCCGTCACCAGATCGTCGCCTTTGATCACGAGATGCGCTTCGACGACGAGATTCAACTCGCGCAGGAGATCTTTGACTTTCTTGGGGCCTTTGACTTCGACGGTTCTGGCTGGATGGCTCAGCTGGACTTGCATGGGGGCATCATAGGCTGGCCAGCAGGCACGAGGCAAGGGGCGAAGGGCAAGCAGCGTGCGGGCAAGGCGAAAACCCATCCACCTCTAGCCTCTCGCCTAGAGTATCGCCTCCCGCAGAAACTTCGCCGATTCTTCCGGTGCCACTGGATTGATGTAGAACCCTGTGCCCCATTCGAAGCCGGCCATTTGGGTCAGTTTCGGAATGATTTCGATGTGCCAGTGGTAGAAATCTCCGGTCTTTTCGTGGAGGGGGGAACTATGGAGGATAAAGTTGTAGGACGGCTTCCCGAGGACCTTGTCCATCCGTCGGAGCGCTTCGGAGAGAATCGGCGCGAGGAATTCGAATTGTGTCTTCTGGCTCTCTTCGAAGTAGCCGGCGTGGCGTTTAGGGAGGATCCACATTTCAAAGGGAAAGCGCGGGGCAAACGGGCAGACGCAGAGGAACTCGGGATTTTCCGCCACGATGCGATCGCCGTCAGAGAGATCCTGCCGGAGAATATCGCAATAGATGCAGCGTTCTTTCTGAAAATAATGAGCCCGGCAGCCATCGATCTCCTCCTGGGCGCTGGTGGGGGTGATTGGCAGGGCGATGAGTTGTGAGTGGCTGTGCTCCAGTGTGGCGCCGGCTGGTCCGCCGTGGTTCTTGAAAATAAGGATGTATCGGAACCGCACGTCTTTCTTCAGGTCGATCATGCGATCGCGATAGGCCCACAGCACGTCCTCGATTCGCTTGATCGGCATGTCGGCCAGGCTATCTTGGTGGTTCGGGGTCTCGATGATGACTTCATGCGCGCCGATCCCATTCATGCGATCGTAGAGGCCCAGGCCTTGGCGGTCGAGGTTGCCTTCGACTTGCAGCGCGGGGAACTTGTTGGGCACGACACGCACGGTCCAGTTCGGGCCGTTGGGCTCCGCTGGCTGCAGCCGGTAGGCCATGATTTCTTTCGGTGTCAGTCGCTCTTGCCCTGGGCAAAAGGGGCAGAGGGTTGCGGCCAAGGGCCGGGTGGCTTGCACGGGAATGAAGTCGTGCGGCCGGCCGCTCCGTTCCGTCGTAATAATCACCCATCGACCGACAATCGGATCACGTCTTAGATCGGGCATGGTATCTCCTGAACAATGTTGAATATTGAATGTTAAATGTTGAATTTACCAGGAAGAATCTCCCTGCGCATCTGAGAATTTCGTTCCTGTCATGCATCATTCAACATTGAAAATTGATCATGTATCATTCAGCGCTTCTCGCTGCTTACACTCGCCACAACCCGGCCTCGAACTCAGGTCCCGGTACTGTCAATATGGCCGGATGCTGGTGCGGGTAGCGTGCGACTTCCATGCGGTGCTCCAGCACCAGAATGGCCATGCGGAGTTCTTGCCCAGGTGTGAGCTGTAAGTCTTTGACTGGCACAGCCAGTTCGACAATATTCCGATGACAGATCGATTGGTAGGGGCCGATCTCCTGCCAGGCTCCGCTTGCGAGTTTCTGCGAGAGCAGAAACTGGTATGGTTCCGACGGCGCGAGTGAAAACGACAGATAATAGAGCTGTTCGGGAGTCTGCAACTGCAGCTCGACTGTGAGCCCTGACTGGCGCGGCTGCGATTGCTCGTCCGGATCGAGCCGGAGATAGAACTGGTCAAGACCCCAGCCAAACTGGATATCGGTCAGCACCCCTTCGGCTTTCCACATCGCGCCGAGCGGCGGCTGAATCTTGATCCTGCCTGCGCCGCGCCACTCAAAAAAGTCGGTCACGAGTCCATCGATGGACGGGTTCAGCAAGGCGAGCGGCGCCGTCACGAGGTCTGCCTCCGGCATGCCGCGTGGACTACAGATCGGCTGATTGAACTGGTCCGGTGGCGTCAGTCCCGCGATTGTCCAGACGTTCCGAAGGTGGGTACGGAAGAGCCGATCGAACTCGTCGTTATAGCCGCAGTCGAAGTCGTCGCCATACCACCAGAACCAATCGCTGCCTTCGGCGGCATAGAGTTCGTCCCAGGCGGCTTGCGCACGATCCGAGGGGAGTGTGGCAGAAATCTCAGCGAGACGGGATCGCGTGTGACTCACCAGGTCCCATCCCCGATTGTCCTCCTGGTGACCGATCCAGATCTTGTAGTCCTGATTGATCCAGGAGCCAGAATGGAGATGGCTGACCCGCCGAGTAGCTGGCGCGGCTTCGAGCGCTTGGGAAATTGTCGCGGTGGCGGTGCGAACCCCATCGTGATTGAGCGCACCGGTCGAGCAGGCCTTGTAGAGGAGCGAAAGAAACTGTTCGCCTCCCTCATGGTAGTGCTCCCAAGGATTTTCCCCGTCGAGCACAATCGCGATGGTGACCTGCTCTTGCGGCGCTTCGTCAATGATGTGGCGCAGCCGACGCAGGACATCCTCGGCGGCCATTTCAGGAGTCGTCTTATGATAGACGAACCCGAAAGCATCGGAGATTTCCCGGTCGCGAAACAGTATTGTGACGTCTTGGCTATCCTGCCCGACCCGGTAGGGCTGATACAGATCCTGGTGGCGTTGCCACGGTTGCTGGGCTGCGTCGAGCGAGCGGGCGAGAATGCCTTCGTCGGTCGCCAGCCAGCGCAGTCCGACCTTCGGCAACATCGGAATCAGTTCTGGACAGACGGAGCCCTCCGACGGCCAGAGGCCCACAGGGGCCCGGCCGAATGTGGCGGCATGAAATTCGACGGCCCGTTGCAGCTGTGCTTCCGCATCTTCCGGCGCATGGAATCGCGAGGGGAGCGGGAGATCCGGTCTGGCACGTCGAGTGAAGTCTGTATCGATGACGAGGGGGAGGATTGGATGGAAGAAGGGGGTCGTCGTGAGTTCAATCTGTTCCCGCTCCATCAGTCGTCGATAGAGCGGAACGATCTCCTGCACGGCCACGAGTTGGAGGGCTAACACCTCCTGTTTTTCCTCTTCCGTGAAGCCCTTATTTTTCGCGCGCAGCGCAGCCAGGCGCGGATAGCGACTGACGGTGCCGTAGCCGAACCAGGCGAGATTGTGCCATGTCTGCAAGTCCAGCAAGTCCTGTGTGGAAAACTGCCGCGCAACCCGCTCCAAGTCCTGACCGTAGACATCGGCCCCACGCTTGACGAGCAATTCATGATAGCGCGGGTAAGGGCGCACCATCGTGGCCCAATTGGCAGAGAAAAAATGCCGAATGAGAAAGGCTTTCTCTTCTGGGCGGAGGTCCGCTGCCGGACGCTGCGCATGTTCCAGAAAGAGGTCGCGCACCGTCCCTGATCCGATTTCTTTCAACTGTCGTAGGAGCGAGGGCGTAAAGTTGAACGTGGCTTTGATCGAGGGGAATTTCTCCAGTCCATAGGCCATATCGTAGTAGGCCTTGGTGGCATGGAGACGCACCCAAGGCATGCTCGCAGACCCCGCGACCGGGTCTGTGTAATACGGTTGATGCATGTGCCAGAGAAAACAGATTCGGGCAGTCTTCATAGTCGAATGCTTTAGCAGAAGGCTGAAAAAGTCCGCCAGCCTTCTGGAAGGTTAAGGCTCAGGTCAAGGTTGAGAAAAAAAGAGTCTGATCTTCGCTCAACCTTGACCTCGATCTCAGCCTGTTTCGCATGGCTATATAGTCTTTCCCCAACCTGTCGGATATAAGTATGGCATAGGGTAGGAAATGGCGCGAGAGGAAATTAATGCGCGACACAGCTCGGCAAGGTGTGATGGCTCAAGTGTTCCGGTACTGGGTGCCGGTGGCGCTGTATGCCGGCATGATTTTTTATTTGTCGGCCCAATCGCACCCGGAAGAGCAGCTGCCATCGTTCTTGCTCAAAGACATCAGCGACAAAGTCTTGCATGCGGTGGAATATGCCGTCCTTGGCGGACTCTGCTACCGGGCCTTCCGCTGGGGTGCGAGCGGGCAGGTGGCGTCGCATGCGCTCCTCTTTGCCATCGTCACGGCGTCGTTATATGGGATGACGGATGAAGGGCATCAATTCTTCGTCCCATTCCGCGAGTCGAGCTGGCAGGATTGGGTAGCCGATATAATCGGTGCAGCCATTGGGGCGCTGAGTTGGCGGTCCATCAGCTCGGAATAAAAAACTGCGAGACGGGCATGATGGGCCAAACGGGGAGACCTGGCGGATTCCAAACTGCGCTCCTCGAACGAGGGCCTTCTGAGACCGCGCGTTGCGCGAGCACAGAAGATCATCAGTCTCCATCCCCTCCGCGTTCTGCGAGCAAGAAGGGCACCTGGCCGCTCCTTCCCCCATCCTCTGAGTGACAAGGTTTCCCCGCATCAGTATAATGCGCAGCCTATGGCCACTGTGAATCCTGCTGCGCCGAAACAGCCGCTGGCCTTACCGGATCGTGCCCTCGTGGCTTCCACGGTTGAGGCGCTGCTTCCCCTTCAGGGACAGTTCAAAACACTCACGCCTTTAGCAGGCGATGCCTCTAACCGCCGATATTTTCGCATCGAGTTGACTGGTGGCGCTGTTCGCTCGGTGATTCTCATGCAGTTGGCCGAGCCGGAGGCCTTCAAGCAATCGGAAGAAGCTATCAGCGGGGCGGCTTATCAGGTCGCTGAATTACCGTTTCTGAATATCCTCTCCCACTTATCCAAAGCCGGAGTCTCCGTTCCACGCCTGTATCACTACGATCAGGCTGCGGGGCTGCTCTATCTTGAAGATTTTGGAGACCGTACACTTTCGGAAGCCTGTCGCGGGGCGAGTGCGGCAGACGTGGAAGCGCGCTATGCACAGGCTGTCGATGCCCTTGTCCATATGCAATCGACGGCGACCTCACCAGCCGATCTGAATTGTCTCGCGTTCCACCGAAGTTTCGATGTGCCGCTCCTCATGTGGGAGTTCGACCATTTTCTGGAATATGGGATCGTAGCGAGGCAGGGGAAACCGATGTGCGCCGACGATTACCTGCCCATCCAGAGTGAATTCAAGAAAATCGCCGAGTTGCTTGCCGGCCAACCGCGCGTCTTTGTCCACCGGGACTATCACTCGCGCAATTTGATGGTCGATGGTGAACGGCTGGGGGTCATCGATTTTCAAGACGCCTTGATGGGGCCGGCGACATACGATCTCGCCTCGCTCCTGCGCGACGCCTATGTCGAACTCGACGAGGCGCTGATCGACCGCTTGATCGACCGCTATCTCGATCGGCTGGCGACGCATCGGCAGGTCTGGACCAACCGAGAGGCCTTCCGCCGACTGTTCGATTTCACGAGCATCCAGCGTAACCTCAAGGCGGCAGGGCGATTCGTCTACATCGATCGTGTCAAAGGCAATCCCAATTTCCTTGCCGACATTCCGCGAGTCTTGAACTATGTCAAACGTAATTCCCAGAAGTATCCAGAGTTGGCCACCCTCCGGAAGCATCTCACCCCCTACGTGCCGGAGTTGCAATAAAAAACCAGGCAAGAGGCACGAGGCGAGGGGCTATGGGCGATTGGAACGGTGAGAGGCAAGAGGTCATGAGTAGGATAGTTTGCCTTCTAGCCTCTGGCCCCTTGCCTCTCGCCAGCGCGAGCCAGCGATGAAAGCCATGATCCTCGCAGCGGGCTTGGGTACTCGCCTGAGACCGCTCACGAACACGGTTCCGAAGCCGCTCCTCCCTATCGCGGGTACGCCGCTGATCGTGTGGAATCTCTTGCTCCTGAAGCGGCACGGGTTCCACGAGGTGGTGATCAATCTGCATCACCTCGGACCGATGATCGAACAGGCGCTGGGCAACGGCTCGAGTTACGGGCTGCGGATCATCTATTCGCGCGAGCCGGTAATTTTGGGTACAGGGGGCGGCCTCAAGCAAGCGGAACCGCATTTTTCCGGTGAGTCGGTGTTGGTGCTCAACGGCGATACGCTTGTGGAACTCGACCTCGGTGCGTTGTGTGCGTTTCACCAGCAGCGCGACGCTGTGGCGACGTTGGCTCTGCGCAAAGATCCTGAGGCGGCACGGTGGGGCCTCGTGGAAATGGATTCGGACAACCGCGTCGTCCGCATTACCGGCCGTGGGAAATCAGAGTCTGGTCCGGTCCAGCCCCGCATGTTCGCCGGGATTCATATTCTACATCCTCGTCTCCTGCGCGATGTGCCCAAGGGCAAGGAATCATCGATCATCGATGCCTATGTGGCGGCAATTCAGCGAGGTGAAGCGGTGCTCGGGTATGACAGTGAAGGGTACTGGTCGGACATCGGGACACCGGAGCGCTATGCGCAGGCCGAACATGATGCATCAGCCGGTCGCATCACACTGGCGGCAAGACAGCGGCCTGCGTAGCAGGATGCTGAAAAAGCCCGCCAGCGAATTATGGGAAGGTTGAGGCTCAGGTTAAGGTCGAGACTCAGATGAAAGAGAGTCAGGTCTTCGCTCAACCTTGACCTCAACCTCAGCCTGTAAGAACTACTCCTGTTCCGCTTTCACCTTCTGTTGCTTAATCAAGCGGGCCAGATAGGTGCGTTGGAGTTTGAGGTGGTCTGCGGCTTTCGTCTGATTGCCCTCCGCGTCTTCGATGGCTCGTTCGATGATGTAGCGGCTATGTTGTTCCATTGACTCATGGTACGGGAGTGAGAGGTAGGGGAGGGGTTCGCCCGGCGAGGTGCGGCCCATGGCATCCAACGACAGCATGTCCGGTTCGATGATATCCGACTGGTTCAAGACGACGGCCCGGGCGACGACGTTGTCCAATTCGCGAATGTTGCCTGGCCAAGGATACCGTCGCATGGCCTCCATGGCCGCGGAGCTGAACATCATGCCGGGACGTTTTGCATCCCTGGCATGCCGGTTCAAGAAAAACTTCGCCAGGGCAGGGAGGTCATCGGGCCGTTCTCGGAGCGGGGGCAGGGTCAGGCTGATGACGTTTAAACGGAAAAAGAGATCCTCGCGAAACTCACCGGTTTTCACGGCCTGTCGGAGATCCTTGTTCGTGGCGGCGATGATCCGTATATTGACCGACACGAGGCGTGTACCGCCGACTCGATGGAATTCCCTGTCCTGGAGCACACGCAAGAGCTTGGCTTGCAGCGGGAGCGACATGTCTCCGATCTCGTCCAGGAAGATCGTGCCTCCGTCCGCCATCTCCAGTTTGCCTTTTTGCAGGCGGTCCGCGCCGGTGAAGGCGCCGCGTTCATGCCCGAAGAGTTCGTTCTCGAGCAGCGTTTCCGTGAGGGCGACACAGTTGATGACCACCAGCGGCATGGACTGACGCGGACTCCATTGGTGAATGGAACGGGCGAAGAGTTCTTTGCCTGTCCCGCTTTCACCAAGCAGTAACACGCCGGCATCGGACTTCGCGGCGCGTTGCGCCGACTCCATCACCGCACGAATTTTTGCGCTCATGCCCACGATCGAGGCGTAGCGGCTGTCGACTTCTGACTTGAGGCAGGCCACCTGCCGTTTGAGGCTGTCTCGTTCCAAGGCCTTGCCGATGACGATGAGGAGGTGGTCTTTGTCCAGCGGTTTGGTCAGAAAATCGTAGGCGCCTGTTTTCATGGCCTCAACGGCAGCATCGATTGAAGCATGGGCAGTCATGACGATCACCGGGAGGTCTTCGGCCGGGCGCACTTTCGGGAGTCGCTTGAGGACTTCAATGCCGGTCAGGCGTGGCATATCCAGATCGAGCAGCATGAGGTGCGGAGCTTCCTGCTCGACCAGCTCGAGCGCCTGCACCCCATCCTGCGCGATCACGGTTCCATAGTCGGAGGCCTGCAGACGATCCTCCAGCATCGTGGCAATATCGGGATCGTCGTCGACGATGAGAATTTTAGCCTTCATATCCAGTACCGTTAGGCGTGAGGCATTAGGCGTGAGGTGATCTCGCCCCACTGCACGTTCGGACGACGATCTTGTTCCATCGCCTGACGCCTCACCCCTTACCCCTCACGGGTTCTCCATCACGTTTATTACAAGACCTGTCAGCGGCTTTGGGAAGAAGTACGTCGATTTGTGGGGCATGCGTTCGCCGGCTGTCGCGACGGCTTGCACTTCGCTGACTTTTGTCGCGTTGAGCAGCAATGCCCCGGTTCCCGTTCCCTTCGCCACCCAATCCAAGGCTTCATGGTCATCCTTTGTATAGAGGATGGCCTCCTGTTCCTGTGGCGTCGGACAGAGCGCTGCGACGACGAGTTGTTGGAGCAGCGACACATCGAGCTTGGCGCGAGGAGAGGCTTGCGCGGGCGGACGATGGGCCGGTTTCAGGCTCAGGGTGACGTAGCGGCTGTCTCCCTTCAACGCCAAGCCGAACATCGGAACCATGCGGCCATGAGTCCGCAAGGCTTCGATAAATTTCTCGCGAGTGGCCGCTTGCGTGGCCGCCGTGAACGGAAATTCCTGCAGGTCGAATGTGGCGCCCAGCAATGATTGCACATGATCATACGGAGGCAAGGTTGTGGTCGTGACCCGATGCGTCGGGAGTACGGTCAAGCCCGGGTCTTCGAGGGCGGTCAACAGCATCAGCACCGCGTCGTACGAGTGCTGGCCGTCCGGCGATCCGGCCTGTTGCCGACGGAGTTTCTGATAGTTCAATGCCGTCTCGTAGCGATGGTGGCCGTCTGCAATAAACAGCGGTTTGCTGCGCAAGGCGTCGACCGCGTGCTTCAGTACGGCTGGATCCGTCACAGCCCAGAGTTGCTGACGGAACCCCACATCGTCGCGAAAGTCGATCGGGGCAGGTGTCCCCTTCACTGCCCCTTCCAGCAGGCCCATCACCGTTCCTTGAGGGTCGGAGTAGAGCGACCAGATGGGGCTGAAGTTCGCCTTGCAGGCTTCGAGAAGATTCAGCCGGTCTGTTTTGGCGGCTGAGCGTGTATTCTCGTGCGGGTAGATATGCCCCGAGTCGAGCGCCTCCAGTTTTACGGTGGCGAGAAAGCCCTTGAGAATTTTCGTCGGCGAACCGGATGGAGCATATGGCGCGGTGTATTCGATCGTATGGTAGTAGAGGGTCGGCTGTGCATCGGGTTTCAGTGCTCCGCTCTTCAGCCAATCGCGAAGGGTCGATGCGGCACGGGTGTATCGATTATGAGTTGGACCATCGCCTGGTTGATCGAGTCCCAATTCGAGTCGAATGATGTTCTGCGGATGGCGATCGTGCAAGGCCTTCTGCCCGGCTGCATCGATGATGTCGTAGGGCGGTGCCGCGACCTGCTTGATCTCTCCGACAACCGTCGTATTGTACCGCGTGCCATGAAACGGAATAATTGTAGACATAGCGAAATCCTCTACTCAGTCAGTGGTTGGGGCCGTTGCAGTGCAACGACATGAGGGGTGGAACCTTTCCTGCTGTGCGGCGCCTTCCGATGCCCCGGAGGCGTGGAACACACAGAAGAAAGGCTATCGGTCGCGGGTGACCATGTAGTCGGCTGTCACCGAGAGGGCTCGTTTGGCCGTACTGTCTTCGAACTGGCTGAGATCTTGTTGGGCTGCAGCGATATAGGATCGTGCGCGATCCATGGCATAGGTAATCGAGCCCATTTCTTCCATCAAGTGAATGAATCGCCCAAGGTCTTCCTCTGTGAGGGACCTGCGTTCCATACGGTCGACGATCATCTGCCTGTCCTGCTCCGAACAATGATGCAGTAGATGTAACAGTGGCAGCGTGGCTTTGCCTTGGCGGAGATCCTGCCCCAACGACTTGCCCAAGTGTTCGCCATTGGCCGTATAGTCGAGCGTATCGTCGGCTACTTGGAAGGCGATCCCAAGATGCAGGCCGAACCGGAAGAGCGCATCCTGCTGAGTCTCTGAAGCATCCGCGAGCATGGCGCCCATGCGACAAGCGGCGGCAATCAGGCCGGCCGTTTTGTATTCGACGATCTTGAGATATTCCGCTTCCGACATGGAGGGATTGCCGTTGTGATAGAGCTGAAGTACTTCGCCTTCCGCCATCTTCTTGCAGGCCTCGCCGAGCACTTCGTTAATCGCATGGTTATGGAAATCGACGACCTGGGTGAAGGCTTTGGAGTAGAGGTAGTCGCCGACGAGGATACTGATTTGGTTGCCCCAGACTTTTCGGGCGGTTCGCCGTCCTCGGCGAATATCGGCCTCGTCGACCACATCGTCGTGGAGGAGGGACGCAGTATGAATGAACTCCACCAGACTGGCGAGTTGGTGATGATCGCGGCCGGTATAGCCGCAGAGACGGGCAGAGAGCAGCAGCAAAAAGGGTCGAATTCTTTTCCCGCCGCTGTTCAGAATATGGGCGGCGACGGTATTGACGAGTGCCACACTGGAGTCGAGATTTGTCCGAGCCCGGCGCTCCATCCCCTCCAACTCATCACGGTACGCATCCCAGACGTCCGCCATGCTGTTGATCGTGGAGGTAATAATTGGGCTGTGGGGCATGGGGCGGATGGTAGGGCAGAGAAGGAAACAAAGTCAAGCTGGTGACCCCTTCGGGGGGCATGCCGGCATGGGCTAGACAATCTTGACAGAAGAATCGTGCTTCTATTAAGGTGAGCGTGACGAAAATGAACGGAATTTGCCTTGTGAGTGACGGGGTTAGCCATCCCGATTGCCCCCGGGTATAGCCTCAGTCAGTAGCATCCACGCCTACATTTTAACGAGATACGAACGATGAGCATCCCCGGTCTTCCGCCGAAGCAAGGCCTCTACGATCCTGAACAGGAGAAAGATTCCTGTGGGATCGGTTTTGTCGTCAATATCAAGGGCCAGAAATCCCATACCATTGTTCAGCAGGGACTCCAGATTCTTGAGAATCTGAGCCATAGAGGGGCGCAGGGCTGTGATCCTTGCACGGGGGACGGCGCCGGGATTCTGCTTCAAGTCCCGCACGAATTCCTCAAGCGTGCGGTCGGCGATGTGGGGGTGTCTCTGCCCAATGCCGGAGAGTACGGTGTGGGGATGGTGTTTCTCCCGCTTCAGGTCGATGCCCGGCAACAGTGTGAGGCTCTCTTTTCCAGAATGATCGGCGAAGAGGGTGCTCGGCTTCTTGGCTGGCGCGATGTGCCGGTCAAGAGCGATGCGATCGGCGCCGTGGCGCGCAGCACCGAGCCGTTTATGCGGCAGGTGTTCATCGCCCGCGATGTCCTTAATGAAGGGCAGTTTGAACGTAAGCTCTATGTGATTCGCAAGCGGGTGGAAACGGCCATCCGCGAATCGGCGATTCAGGGGCGTGACTACTTCTACATCTCCAGCCTGTCGGCGAACACGATTGTGTACAAGGGGCTGTTGCTTCCGGAGCAGATGTCGGACTACTACCAGGACTTGAAGGATGAGCGCCTGATGAGCGCGCTCGCCCTCGTACATTCCCGCTTCAGCACGAACACGTTCCCCACCTGGCCGTTGGCGCATCCGTATCGCTACATTTGCCATAACGGTGAGATCAATACGCTCAAGGGCAACGTGAATTGGATGCGCGCTCGGCAAGGGCGGCTCAACTCTGAATTGTTCGGCCAGGACCTGGCCAAGCTTTATCCGATTGTCTCCGAGCAGCAGAGCGACTCAGCTTGTCTGGACAATGCCGTGGAATTCCTGACCATGGGAGGCCGCTCCCTCCCGCACGCGATGATGATGCTGATTCCCGAACCCTGGGTCGCGAATCCGCAAATGGATCTCGATCGGCGGGGGTTCTATGAGTATCACGCGGCGATGCAGGAGCCCTGGGACGGTCCTGCGGCGGTCTGTTTCACCGACGGCAAGTTCATCGGCGCGACACTCGATCGCAACGGGCTGCGTCCCTGCCGCTATCAAGTGACGACGGACGGCCTGGTGATTTTGGCTTCGGAAGCCGGTGTGCTGCCGATGGATGTTCGGAAGATCAGGCAGAAGGGCCGCCTCATGCCGGGCCGGATGTTCATGGTCGATACCGTGCAAGGGCGCATCCTCGACGACGAGGAAGTGAAGGCCGAGATTGTGAGCCGCAAGCCCTACCGGTCATGGGTTACTGAATATCGGATTACGCTCGACGAGTTGCCCGATCCGAGCAATGTGCCGCAGCCGGACCACCTGACGCTTCGTCAGCGCCAGCAGGCCTTCAGCTACACCATCGAAGAGTTAAAGATGGTCATCACTCCCATGGTGGTGGAGGGGCAGGAAACCACGTCTTCGATGGGCACGGATACGCCGTTGGCGGTCCTGTCCGATCGGCCGCAACTGCTCTTCAAGTATTTCAAGCAGCTGTTTGCCCAGGTGACCAATCCGCCGATCGATCCGATTCGCGAGGAACTGGTCATGTCGCTGACGACCAGTATCGGACCCAAGCCGAATCTGATGGATGAGCATCCGGAAGCTTGCCGTCGCATCAGGGTCAAGCAGCCGATTCTGACCAATGCCGAACTCCAGAAGATCCGCGAAATCGCCGATCCGCATTTTAAGAGCAAGACGCTCAAGATGCTCTTCCGTGTGGCCGAGGGACCGGAGGGGCTTGGGGCAGCAGTGGACGATCTCTGCCGGCAGGCCTCCCAGGCGATCAAAGACGGCTACAAGTTTCTAATTTTGAGCGATCGCGGGGTCAACGAAGAATGGGCGCCGATTCCGAGCCTTCTCGGCATCGCGTCCGTCCACCATCATCTTGTGCGCGACTGCACGAGGACGGAAGTCGGCCTTATTGTGGAGACCGGTGAGCCGCGCGATGTACACCACTTCGCCTGCTTGATCGGCTATGGAGCCGGGGCCGTGAATCCGTATCTGGCCTTCGAGTCGATCGTGGATCTGGATCGCGAGAGCTACTTTCCCGAAGGGTTGGACGCGCAGACCGCAGAGGGCAAGTACATCAAGGCGATCAATAAGGGGTTGCTCAAGATCTTCTCGAAGATGGGCATCTCGACGGTGCAATCCTACTGCGGCGCGCAGATCTTCGAGGCCATCGGATTGAATCGTGAACTCATCGGCCGGTACTTCACCGGCACGCCGTCGCGCGTGGAGGGGATTGGCATCCGCGAGGTCGGCGAAGAGACGCTCCGTCGCCACCGCCTGGCCTATGAGCCGGCGCCGATACGGCAACTCGATTTCGGCGGGGAGATCCACTACCGCATTCAAGGCGAGCACCATAATTGGAATCCGGACACGATCTCGAAGCTGCAGCATGCGACGAGGGATAACAATCCCAAGACCTTCGCCGAATTTTCCCAACTCGTGAACGACGAGAGCCAGCGGCGCTCAAACCTGCGAGGGCTGCTCGAGTTCAAGTTCCTGCCGGAACCGATTCCTGTCGAGGAAGTGGAATCGGCCAAGGACATCGTCAAGCGGTTTACGACGGGCGCCATGTCCTTCGGCTCGATCAGCAAGGAAGCGCATGAGACCATGGCCATCGCGATGAACCGCCTGGGCGCCAAGAGCAACACCGGCGAGGGCGGAGAAGACCCGGCTCGATTCGTTCCGCTGCCGAACGGCGATTCGAAGAACAGCTACATCAAGCAGGTCGCCTCGGCGCGGTTCGGCGTCACGAGCCACTACTTGGTGAATGCGAAAGAACTGCAGATCAAGATGGCGCAGGGCGCCAAGCCGGGCGAAGGCGGTCAGTTGCCGGGCCACAAGGTCGATGAGAACATTGCGCGGTTTCGTTATGCGACGCCCGGCGTGCAGCTCATTTCGCCGCCTCCGCACCACGACATCTATTCCATCGAAGATCTGGCGCAGCTCATTTTCGATCTGAAAAATTCCAATCCGGACGCGGCGGTATCGGTCAAGCTCGTGTCGGAAGTGGGCGTCGGCACGATCGCGGCTGGAGTGGCCAAAGCTCATGCAGACAAGGTACTTATCAGCGGCGACTCAGGCGGCACCGGCGCCTCCCCACTCTCGTCCATCAAGTATGCGGGAGTCCCTTGGGAATTGGGCCTGGCCGAAACGCATCAAACGTTGGTGCTGAACGATCTGCGGGGTCGTATCCGGGTCGAGACCGACGGGCAGATGAAAACCGGGCGTGATGTGGCGATCGCCACCTTGTTGGGCGCCGAGGAGTTCGGGTTTGCCACTGCGCCCTTGATCGTCGAAGGCTGCATCATGATGCGGAAGTGCCATCTCAATACCTGCCCTGTCGGGATTGCGACGCAGGACCCGGCCTTGCGAAAGAAATTTGCCGGGCAGCCGGAGCATATCGTGAATTTCTTTTTCTTCGTCGCAGAAGAACTGCGGCAGATCATGGCCAAACTGGGCTTCCGGACCGTCAACGAGATGGTCGGGCGAGTGGATAAGTTGAAAGTACACAAGGCCATCGACCACTGGAAGGCGAAGGGATTGGACCTTGCGCCGTTATTGAAGGCGCCTGATGTCGGGCCGGAGATCCCCCGCTATTGCGTGCAGAAGCAGGATCACGGTCTCACGGGCGTCCTCGATAACAAGCTCATCGAATTGTGCAAGCCGGCGTTGGAGAAAAAAAACAAGGTGACCCTCGATCTGCCGATCAGAAATGTGAACCGCACGGTCGGGACGATGCTCTCCAGTCGCGTCGCGAAACAGTACGGACTTGAGGGTTTGCCGGAGGACACCATCACGATCAAGTTCTCTGGTTCCGCCGGACAGTCGTTCGGCGCATTCCTGTCCCGTGGCATCACGCTCATTCTCGAAGGCGAATCCAACGACTATCTGGGCAAGGGATTATCCGGCGGGAAGATCATTGTATTTCCGCCGAAGCAGGCCCTCTATGCGCCGGAAGAGACGATTCTGATCGGCAACACGTCGCTCTATGGCGGAACGCAAGGTGAAGCCTATTGTTACGGGCTGGCGGGTGAGCGGTTTGCCGTGCGGAACAGCGGTGTCAGGGCGGTCGTCGAAGGGACCGGCGATCATGGCTGCGAGTACATGACCGGCGGAGTGGTCGTCGTGTTAGGACGGACGGGACGAAATTTTGCGGCCGGTATGTCCGGCGGCGTGGCGTTTGTGCTGAACGAATCCGATGAGTTCCAATCGCGCTGCAACTTCGGGATGGTGGAGTTGGAAAAGGTGAAGACGGCGGACGACAAGAAGACGCTGCATCAGATGATCACGTCGCACTTCATGTATACCGGAAGCCGGAATGCGAAGCGCATCCTCGACAGCTGGGAGTCGATGCTGCCGAGGTTCGAGAAGGTGATGCCGGTGGACTACAAGCGCGTATTGGAAGAACGGAAAAAGAAGGCGGCTGCGAGCAAGGGGTAAGGGTTAAAGGGGTAAAACCGGAAGTATGGCCTGTCGTTACGGTCTCAGCACTCAGCACTCAGCACTTTGGACTCGAAGAGATGGGTGATATCAAAGGGTTCATGAAATACGCCCGTGAGGGCCCCAAGCGGAAACCGGTCGAGTTGCGCGTGCTCGATTGGAAGGAGATGTATGAGCCTATCTCCGAAGACAAGCTCAAGGCGCAGGGCGCCCGCTGCATGGATTGCGGTGTGCCGTTTTGCCAGGGTAATACCGGCTGTCCAGTTGTAAACTTGATTCCCGACTGGAACGACCTCGTCTATCGTGGCCGGTGGAAAGACGCGCTCAAGGCGCTCCATACCACGAATAATTTCCCTGAGTTTACCGGACGGCTTTGCCCAGCGCCCTGTGAAGGGGCTTGCGTGCTCGGCATCAACGAAGACCCTGTGTCCATCCGCATCATCGAGTGGAACGTCGTCGACCGTGGCTTCAACGAGGGCTATGTCGAACCGATGCTGCCCGTCATTAACACAGGGAAGACCGTCGCCATTGTCGGATCGGGTCCGGCGGGTATGGCGGCGGCGCAGCAATTGGCGCGCGCGGGGCATCGCGTCACCCTCTTCGAGAAGTCCGATCGCATCGGTGGCCTATTGCGGTATGGCATTCCCGATTTCAAAATGGAAAAGTGGGTCATCGACCGTCGGCTGGAACAGATGAAAGCCGAGGGCATCGAGTTCAAGACCGGTGTGACGATCGGGAAAGATATCACGGGCGAACAGTTGCGGCAGCAGTTCGATGCAGTCGGTCTTGCCACAGGCGCGGAGCAAGCTCGTGAACTGCCGATTCCTGGCCGCGAACTCAAGGGCGTGCATCTCGCGATGGAATACTTGACCCAACAGAATAAGCGCACCGCCGGAATTTCCGTTACGGACGAGCCGATTACGGCAAAGGGCAAGCGCGTCGTCATCATCGGTGGCGGCGACACAGGCTCGGATTGTCTGGGGACGGCACACCGGCAGGGCTGCATCGAAGCGCATCAGTTTGAATTGCTGCCGGAGCCGCCGCCGCAACGGGCTGATTCGACTCCCTGGCCACTCTGGCCCATGCAGCTCCGCACCTCGCACGCGCACGAAGAAGGTTGCGACCGTCAGTGGAGTATCTCGACCACGAAATTCACCGGCCACAATGGCCAGGTGACAAAGCTTCACGGCAATCGGGTGAAGTTCGAGAACGGCAAGTTCACGGCAATCTCAAACAGCGATTTCGAAATGGATGCAGATCTCATTCTTCTCGCGATGGGCTTTACAGGCCCGGTGAAGAATGGACTCCTCGACAGCCTCGGCGTGAAGTATGACGCACGGGGTGCGGTGTCGGTGGACGACCACTTTATGACCAACCTCGACGGCGTCTTTGCCGGCGGCGATACCAAGCGCGGCGCCTCGCTCATCGTCTGGGCCATTGCCGAAGGTCGCAAGATGGCGGCAGGGATCGATCAGTATCTGAGCGCCGGCAAGTCTGCCAAAAAAGCAGCCTCCTAAATTTTCCCTCGATTAAGTCTAAGTCCAACCTGGTCAATCCACTTTGCTCGCAGAACGTGGAGAGGATGGAGCCTGATGATCTTCTGTGCTCGCGCAACGCGCGGCCTCCGGAGGATGGGAAGGGTAAGCCTGGTCGTCCTCCTGCTCGCGGAACGCGCACGATCAGAATGTGCTCGTTCGACGCGCGCAATCGAGGATCGACCAGGCTACCCTTGAAAATGAAACGGGGAAGTGGGAAGACGCGCGCAGTGGAAGATCAATCAGACCCCATCCCTGGAGAGATGGCGAGCAAGCCTGGGGGAGCATCTATATTACTCGATGCGCTCGGTAAAGGGCTGCCTCGGCCACTCCCCTAAATATTGGAAGGTCCCCGCTTCTTCGGCAAAGCTCGCTCTAAGCCCTGACACACCTATGCGAATGGCAGTGTATTCTTGTGGGCGGTTATTGACACAGATCCTCGAAATGCGGATGATCTCAGCACTTTTCAGTCACCAGAGTTCTGGCACGGTCAGGGATAGGCTGCCTGTAGCATGTTCCTGCCGCTGCTCACTTAATAGTTATGTGGCACTGAACCGCAAGGAGCAGATGCATTGACACCAGATGAAGAACTCTTTGTGCTTGCCGAAAGCTTGAAGAAGGCTGCAAGTGGATCAGCCGATGACGCTGTGGACAAGCCCGTCTCAGCTCTGGAGCAAGCTGCACGAAACGTTGGCCGCTCTTTCTCCGGATCTTGGCAGGGCTATCACTCCCATGTCTACTACGCGGGCTTCGCTACACCCCCGCCAGGTGCGCACTTCAGTCAGGAATGGGGGTTAATGGATACATTAGGCTCACTCGGATCGCATGGAGATTGGCGGGAATACGATGCTGACAACGTAAAGAACCACATTCGTGCGCTATCCGGGGAACCAAACCTAGAGAATGCCCACGCAACTGCTAAACATGCGGCAGAAACCTTCGAGGCTGCCAAGTCGGAAATCGTTTCCATTCTCCAAACCGAACTCGAAGAACATGAAGATGCATTCCTTCGGAACCTCAAAGACGAACTTGGGAAGTTAGAGGCACTCTCGACATTCGAGGTCGCAAACCGCCTTTCCCCAAAAGAGCAGATCATGACCCGGGATACGATAGTCCTTGGTCAAGGAACGCAAATCCCACCGCACATGGAAAGTATTGCGGAGGCGAAGGCTATCCGCCATGCATTCGCAATATGCGATGAGGCGGGTAAGATCGCGACAAAGGCAGCATCTCACCTTGAGCGCAAAGCTCGTAGGACCAGGGTAGCCGAAAGAGTCGGAACAAACGTCTTCATTGGCCATGGCCGTTCGCACGTTTGGAGAGATCTAAAAGACTTCCTCCAGGATCGGTTGCGGTTGCCTTGGGACGAGTTTAATCGAGTGCCCGTCGCCGGCGTCACAAACATAGCTAGGTTAGCGGAGATGCTCGACGCAGCGGCTATAGCGTTTCTTGTTATGACCGCAGAAGACGAAATGGCTGATGGGGCGTACCAAGCGCGGATGAACGTAGTGCATGAAGCGGGCCTATTTCAAGGTCGTCTTGGTTTCACGCGGGCGGTTGTGATGGTCGAAGAAGGTTGCGAACAGTTCAGCAATATGGACGGATTGGGCCAAATCAGGTTCCCTAAAGGAAATATATCTGCTGCCTTCGAGGAGGTACGACGGGTCTTGGAACGAGAGGGCCTCATTGAATCAACCGTGTGAACCGTGCTCAGCAAATGTGCCACATAACAATGCATTACAGGTGACGTCTGGCCAGCGGCGCGTGCCAGCCGCACCTGAACGCAGGCGTTGGACATCAAGGAAGGCAATGTAGATGTTCAACGTTTTTGTAAGCTACTCCACGCTCGACTTGCGAAATGTCGCTGAGCTACAGCGCGCTCTGGTTGGCACCGGAGTGAAAGTCTTCGTGGCTGAGCACTCTGTCCTGCCAAGCCAAGCCTTGGCGCCTACCATATCCAGAGCAATTGCGGCTTGTGATCTCTTCGTCCTGATATGGAGCAAGAACGCGAAGGCCTCCGAGTGGGTATCGCAAGAAATCGGGCAGGCCCTCTCCCTTCAAAAGCCGATATTGCCGCTGGTTCTCACAGAAGGCATGGCTTTGCCGGGCTTCATCAGTGACTTAAAGTATGTACCTGTTTTCAAAGACCCCGCCAAAGGTATCGTCTCGGCCCGTAATGTCATGCTGCGGTTGCTAAAAGCCAAGCAAGCTGAGTTGTTTGCTCAGCAAGCAGCGCAGCAGCGTAAAAAGCAGACAGAAAAGGAGACACTTGCTCTTCTGGGCATAGGCGCATTCTTCTTGTGGGCAGTCAGCCAGAAATGATACCCAACAACGCGTTCAACTCGGACGTGCAAAAGCACCGTTTCTCTCTGCTTTTGCACGCCGGTTAACGTGAGCGTTCGCCCGCAATACACACGGTGGCCGCAGAATGTTCCGGCAATCCTCGATGAAGCAGTTGGCGGGGGCAACATGACGAGCAACGATGAATCGTGGCTACAACGAGTCCGCTACACGGCCGCCGAACCGACCTCATGGCTGGCTCACGCCCGCACGCTTAGACAGGCGGCAGAAGACCTTTGGATCGCCGGAAACGCACACGCGCGTAATCCTGGCTCCGAGCTTGGAGCGACGGTTCTCACAAGTTAGACCAGCCCAGGCGTTGTGCCTCCTGATACGGGAGGCACTACCTGCGAAGTTTGCTTCATGGTCTTCGGTTTTGCCCTTGAGAATCTTGTGAAGGGAATCATTGTCTGCCGTGACCCTTCCTTGGTATCAAAAGGCCGCTTGAGAAAATGGCACGGCAATGGACACGATCTGGCTGCGCTGTTCAGTCGCGCGGCAATCTCAGTGTCCGAACAGGAACACCAACTTCTCGAGCGCACGACACGCATAACAGAGTGGAAGGGTCGATACCCGGTGGCGCTGAACTTCGATGATGTCGGCGCCCAAGATCGAATTATTGGACACATCGCAGTTAGCAACGTGTGGCCCGCTGATGAATTCGCGCTGCTGTGCCAACTCTACGAGCGCGCCAAAGCAGTCTTAGTTGAAACTATGAAGAACGTTCCGCCTCTTCCGGCTGATTTCAGTTTCCAGTGAAGCTGTTCCGTCAAGTGTTCGTGATGCGGGCTAACCCTTCGCTCCAGCCGACGTGCTACGGCCTGCGGCCTTCGCACGCGGCTGAGCTCAAACGTTAAACCCGCAAATGTGTACGTAAGACTGGCGCTCGGCAAAGAATAGGTTCCAGGCAAAGAAAAGGGTTCTACGAACCGTTGATTGCTCCGAGCGCTGGCATGCTGTCGCGCGACCTCACCGGAAGAACGGGGACCCACCGAGGCTTGGGTGAGAAGGAAAGCTGGAACTGGCTGAAGCTCTGCGATCGAAGGATCGCAGCTAAAGGAATTCCGGAGGGACTCCGCTCAGCCGAGCTCGTGGGTGCCGTTCCGGGAGGCAGGGAGTAGCGGTAGCAGGCCAGCAGTTGAAAATGTTCTGCACAGGAAGAGTCCGCGTGGGGTCATACCATAGATAAACGGGAGGTTGTCCTGCCGTTGCAACGACTGATTAAACCTTGTAGAGTTCTTGACCGAGGCTGTAGGTTTCCCCTACCGAGAGGAAGGCGATGACTGCACGAGCGTTGGCCCTCGAAAAGCAGGCGCAAAAGTTACCCGCAACGGAACGCGAACGGTTGGCCGAGCGACTGCTTGTGCAGATGAAGCACGAACCGCTTACAGCCGTAGATGAAGCGTGGATCGCAGAGGCCGAGAAACGCTTTGGCGCGTGGAAGCGAAAGGCGACAAAGACCGTTTCTGCGGGCAAGGTACTGCGTGAGATACGCAAGGAACTCCATCATTGAGAGTCCGCCTCGATCTCGCCGCGAAGCAGGAAATCCACCAAGCTGCATTGTTCTATGAAGATTGCCGGGAGGGGCTGGGACAAGAGTTCGTGGACTCGGTTGAATCAGCCTTCGAACAGATTCAGCAACATCCCACCGTGTGGCGCATCCTGAAAGGGAGATTCCGACGCTATCTCCTCAGAGGTTTCCCTATGGCATCATCTATGCTGTCGAAGGGAAAGTGATCTATATCGCAGCCGTCATGCATCTGAAACGCAAGCCTGGCTATTGGGTCTCGCGGGGTAAGGCCTGAAGGTCAAGCAAGATAATCGTCCGGAGAAAGCCGAAATGACGAAGTATCCACGGAGCCCGAAAGCCCTCCTCGGCGGCATCGCGCATCTCGGGCGGTTTATCGACAAGATTGGTCTGCGGCATGCAGGCCAGATTCAGGACTACAACTACATCACGGTGGGGTTCGATAAGTACCTGGTCGATTTTCTGCAGATCGATCCGAAGGCATTTGAGCAACGGGTGTTGGCTGGCGGAACGGATGATGAAATTCTCGCTTGGGTGAAGGCCAACAGTCGAAAACCGTCTGACCAAGAAATCGCACAATGGAGTCAGGGACTCCTATCTTCCGGTCCCAAAGATGATGCTGCGCGGCAGCGGTTTCAGGGCCGCCTGCAAGATGTGGCGACGAAACGTGGCGTGCCGATTGCGTCTCTTCCTCTTGTCTCCACTTGGGCCGATGTGATCGAGCTTGATGAAGGGCGATTATAGCCACCTTGTCGGTGAGGCGGTCTGGCTGGTTTATCCTCCATCCCGCCTCAGCCTTTGCGCAGATCGATCAAGCCGTGAGGCATGACCCTCTGTTTTCTTGAATAAGTAGGCGGTTTTCTCCCATCGCTGTGGCACCGGCCTTGCGTTGGTGAGACCAAGGGGTGGTTGCCACCTCAGCATTCGAACTTCATAAAGGGAGGATTAGCATGACCAGAACAGTCGCTTCATTGACGGCCGCCGCCGTGTTGTATGCTTTTACAAGTGTCTTGGCCCAAACGCCGGAATCGGTTCCGGTAGCCCCACCGGCAGCACCAACTCCTCAGGTCACGGCTCCGGCAACCGCTCCTGCTCCATCGATGGAAGCGCCTAAGGGCGAAGGACACAAGAAGAAGCATGGCAAGATGAAAAAAGAACATCGCGAGAGAGGCAAGAGCGGAGAGCACCGGAAAGATGGTGAGCATAAGGGCCGAGGGAAGCACAAAGATCGGGAGAAGCACGGGGACAAGGACGAGCACGAAGACGGGGATAAGCAAGAGAAGAACTAACCAATAACGTTACTCGGGCAACTTGAAACAAGGCGGTCGGTCCTTAGGGCCGGTCGCCTTCGTGTTTTGGAGCGTGTTGAGGAGATTGTGCGGAAATTATTTCGGTGCGTTGAACTCCGAACGTCGAACTTCAAATCGCGCCATTCTCACGTTTCACGGGCCGACGGCGGTCAGCGTCAACGTTGCGTGATCAAGATGGGCAGGTATTTCGGTCTGTGGCAGGGGCTCGACAAGATTTGTGACTCGTTCGCGGTCTCCCTGACTGTACCGCAGAAACTCCACTCCGAAGTTCCCGTCTTTGCACCAGCGAACCACCGAGACTTCCACGGCCAGGGGGGTTGGTTCCTACGCAACAGCAATTCGCAGTGTGAGATAGGTTCCCGCATTCAGCGCGATGTCGCTGCGCATCCTGCAGCCGGCGGGGGAGAGGTCGAGCAAGACTCCTTCTCCTGCGCCGATGTCGCTTTGGATGCTTGCAGGGTAGCCGACGGGGACTCGCAGGCGGCATCGTGGTTGCATAGCCATAATCTCCGTACATGAGTCTACTTTAAGTATCGGTACAGGCAAGAAAAACTTGATTCTTTGAATTAGCAGGATGCTGAAAAAGTCGCCCTTCTCACCCTCCCAACCCTGGCGCGCCGAGACGCGCCTATTCCCATGCGTCGTTCTCGCATCGTTCAGATCCTCAACGTACCGATGAAATTTTCAGAGGTCTGAAGCGCTGGAGGGGTTTTCCCGTTCGCCAAGATCTATTGTACGGGCGAACGGCCCCACGAAGTGCGGTGGGTACCTCCTTCGGTCTTCACTCGCTGCGGCCTGGCTGAACGGCCTTTTTGAGCATACTGTTGGGCATTGTTTCAGAGGAAGCCTAGACCGGCTCAGGAGACAGGAGAGTTGCGAGTATTTCAGAAGATTACGCGGCGACTTTG
>OBEQ011623760.1_pt1 | contig 141404 bp, 129 predicted proteins | sample 1670901 | NCBI WGS metagenome assembly OBEQ01 (sample SAMEA104232315, study PRJEB22302) | groundwater metagenome | biome: forest; feature: aquifer; material: groundwater | place: USA | collected 2011-08-07 | depth 5.4 m
ATGACATCAACGGGGAGTTCATACACTTGTTCATCATCTCTCTTGCTTACGGGAATAGAGTGTGAAGCCGAGGACGATGATTGGGGGATTTTTCTGGAAAGAAGAGCATCAAGCCCTCTTCCCAATGATGGTTGCGACATAAAAAATTAAGGTATGAATGGTTCGGGTATGGGAAGCGATGTAAGGAGTTCCCTTGCAAAACGTTCGTATGCTTTCCCCCCTCGGCTTTCGGGATCGTAATGAAGGATCGACTTACCATGACTCGGGGCTTCTGCCAAGCGCACGCTTCGCGGAATAACGGTTCGAAAAATCTTTTGCGGGAAGTGCCGATACAGTTCCTGAAGCACGCTTGCCGAAAGCTTATACCGTTTATCATACATGGTTATGACCGCTCCGAGAATAGAAAGAGTTGGTTTTAAGTGCTGTTGCACAAGATTGATGGTTTCCATAAGCTGCCCTATGCCTTCAAGCGCAAAATACTCCGCTTGTACGGGAATAAGCACCTGATCGGATGCGACCAGTCCGTTGATTGTCAGAAGGCCCAGCGACGGAGGACAATCAATAAAAATATAATCATACACATCTGCAAGTGGTCGAATCGCCTTACTGAGTTGAAACTCGCGCTCATCAATATTCACAAGCTCCACGGCGGCTCCCGCAAGCGCAATTGTTGCAGGCAAGATATGAATGCCATAAGGATCGATAACGCGGATTGCCTTTTGAGGCTCAACAGTACCGGCAAGCACTTCATACGTACCGTGTTCGATTTCAGTCGGGTTGAAGCCCATGCCCGATGTCGCATTTGCCTGCGGGTCCAAATCAATAAGCAGACACCTCTTTTGTGCCTGCGTAAGATACGCCGCAATATTCATAGCAGTCGTGGTCTTTCCCACTCCGCCTTTTTGATTGACAATAGCAATAATAACGCCCATAGATAGTTCGAATGATTGCATTCAGTATAGGACACTGCCGGCTATCAGACAACAGCAAATAATAAAAAACCGCTGAGCTGCTCTCGACGAGGTTTGCGACACCTCTTCAAGCACGTTTCAGCGGCTGGCGGCAAGAACGTGTACGTGACTGGGATCTCCGACTATTTCCATAGGCTTACCCTTTCCTTAGTGATGGGGGTGCTCGTCGATCAGAATGACTACGCGCTGCCCCTGGATAGGATCGCCAAGGATAATACACGTTCCCATGACAGCTTTCCACTCAAAAAGGTCATCACACGATCGAATCGTATAGCATTCCGTATAGTCTGGCTTTACGAGATCTTTCGTGCGCACCTTTTTGCGCTTGTGCCGTCGTTTCCGGAGGGCTGCTTCGATCATCTGCTCAAACAATGTTCCAAGCAGATGGTAAAACACATGTTTCAGTGTTTCGAAAACAGCCTTAAGAACAATGGCTGCCACCTTCATCACCTCCTTTCTTTTTAGAATTGAGACCGTCGGAGATGGTTGGGCTTTTTTTAAGGAATGGTTTGTATTGTATTAGGCGATCTCAGTATTAGAATAGCATACTCAACTATACTTTTACCTATCCTTGTCAAGAGAGCGTGAATATGAAAAAATGCCCATTTTAGAGCATTTTTTCGATCTGATTATTTTCTAATAATTACATTGTGGATAACTTTGCCGAAATTATTCCAAATTATGTGTCGGATTAATCTCAACCGAACTCTTTGAGCCTTCCTTAAACGTGCCGTCAGGCTGGAGGTCGATACTATAGATGTGCTTGCCACTTGATTGGTCGAGAAGCCAGTCCCATTCGCGCATAAAGTCGGTTGGTCTATCAACATATCCGCCGATATTAATTGTTTGCTGATAGGTAACGGGGTCGGTCTCTTCTCTTTGTTGATAGATGGAGATACTCTTGTTGCCGGTAAGAAAATCCACTGAGTCTTTAACCTCTCGTGAGGAAAGCAATACGGATACTCCGGAAGGGTCGGGTGTCATATAGGCATTACGAATGATTGCCGAAGATTTTCCTTTTCCGAATCGTAATTCTTGCGTTCCGTCATTCAAATAGCGTGTTCCGAATTTCACCGTGTTATATGCTACATACTGAGCAGCCTTATCATAGAACACTACACTTGATTGCTTGCCGTCCCATTGCTTATCGACATTTTCTTTCACAAGTACAAACGACATGCCGTTATTAAGTTTTGTAGAATAGACTTGAACAGTTCGGCCCTGCTCAATAATCTCATCATCTGCCACGCCTTGCTCCATCTTTTTTGCCACATCTTTCAGGCGTTCCGGTTCAAGCGACGAAAATTCTTGTGATGGTACTTGAATTTGCTGTTCTGTCGGTAAAACGGGAATGCTTGCTGTCGGCTCTCCCGGTTGTCCGGTAGGAGGCACATTAAGTTCTTGATTCTGTTTCGGCTGCTCGGTTTCGTCAATAATGATTAAGATGGGAACTTCTTCCGATTCTGAAGCGTTTTTTGACCCTTCCTCAGCATTTGAACCGCCTATTGTTACGATAGGTTCTCCGAGAGCAACTTCAGTAACAACGATCTTTGGGACAAAACTGCCTTCAGCCGCTTTTTTAGGGGTGGGCAGGTTCATTTCAACGTCGGGACCGGTTGGAAGAGGAGCTGCCCCATTGCCATCCACCCTACTGCAGCCCTGCACTGTCATTCCTGCCAATGCCGCAAGAAGCGTGCCTTTGAGCACTTTAATATATTCGCTTGAAATCACTGGGGATTTTTCTGATTGTGACATAATAATAATAGTGTTATTTTTAATTATTAATAAGTATTTGCATTATAGCACAAAATTGGCATTTTGTCAAGAGTATCTATGTTTACATTATAAATATAGTACAAATAAGCAAAATAAAATGTCTACTCAATTTGGACATAAAAATCAGCCGTCGTGCGGCTGAATGGCATTTAGAGACACAGATCTCCTGAACTCAATCGGATGCTTGTTATGGGTTCAGTGCCCTGAATAGCAACAAATCGTAGAGCTTGCTGAGGATAATGCAGGGTGACCTTTGAACAGTATGAAGTGCATTGCGTGTCGCATGTATGTCTACTAATTCCATCAATACGGATAAAAAATCCGCACGGACCAAATTCGATCTGCTCAAATATGTTGAATTGTTCAAAGCCTACACGTGAAGGCATCACATGTCGCAATCCAAACGAGACCGCTTGGATTGTGTCCGATCCCGCGAGTATACGTAGGTAGTTTTCCACACAATCCTTTTTGCCCAGCATTGAGAGAATGAACGGGTTTTCCAATACATCATCATGTGTCAGAAGGCCGGGCAAATGACCGAGAAGTGCAGCAACGTCACTCACATCGAATACGGATACACTTCCGTACTCTCCTTGAACAAGTCGGTTGAAAATCCTCTGGCGCTCAAATGCTATATCTGGATATGCATGAATAAATTCTTGTGCGCCCTCAAGCGTAGCCATGGGGCCGACACCATGAGCAACAACAACGCGCGGTGTTGAACCTCGTACATTACCCATATAAACAACTGTAGATGTGGTGATATACGGCAGTCGCCATGCGGGAGCATCAAGCGGACTTACGATTCGAACCGCAATGATTTCCGGTAGTGTCGCCAATCGAGAATCAGGACCAAATTGTTGGATGCGAATGTCGTCTGCTCGTTGCAAAGCATCAATTCCTGGAGCTACAAAGAACGATTGTGCATGAGTGGTATCTTCTGAAAGCTGAAGTGTCATGACAAAGAATAGACTATCATTATGATAGGCATCAGTCAAGGAAGGATCCACTACTTCATCTTCATTTTGGATCATTTCATTGCGGCGTTCTTTTCCATTTCATAGTGCTTTTTTGCCATTATTTTAGCGGCATTATATTTCTTTTTTGCGGCACTTTGAAGAATCTTTGATTTTTTCTTCATGGCAACTTTCATCGCAACATCATAGGTTTTCTTTGCTTTTTTAAGCTCGGTATTATAATGCGCGGTTGCTTGTTTTAAGGCCCTTTCATGCTGTGCTTTATCCATTTTCATTTCTGCGGCACTTTGCTCTTTCATGGGAGCCATTTCATCCATGGCAAATGATGCCAAAGGCATGCTAACAGCAATGACAAGTGCGATCAATGCAATAGTGTATTTCATATGTGTATGATTTCTTATGAATATGTATGAGATGATCGACCTTTTTATTTCATCCTTGGATTAAAATCCGGATATATCCTTCCCGCTCTTCAGTGCTGATTTTTTACCAAAGCGATAAAAAACCGACGGTGTAAGGAAAAGCGAGATAATCGTCGAACTCAACAGACCACCGAATATGACGACTGCCAGTGGATTGAGAAGCTCTTTGCCGGGTTCATCTCGAGCCAAGAGAAGCGGTACAAGCGCCAATGCCGTGACGCTTGACGTCATCAGCACCGGCGTTACGCGATCGAGCGTTGCTTGAATAATTGTATCCTTTGTGAATGGGGATCCTTCGCGAATAAGCGTCAGTGCGCGAGAAATAAGCATGATGCCGTTTCTCGATACAATACCTGTGAGCGAAATGAAGCCAACCATATGCGCAAGGCTCATGACATTTCCTGTTACTGCAATTCCCACCAAACCGCCAATAAACACTGTTGGTATATTCAACATAATCTGAAATACGATCGGGATGGAATGGAATGCCTGAAAGAGAATGAAGAATATCAATAGAAGACCGACAACAAAGAATATCGCAAGGCGCCGGCTATTTTCCTTTTGGCTTTTGTAAGTCCCCTCATAGGAAATGAGCGTACCGATAGGCTTTTCCATTGCATCAAGTGTCTTTTTCACATTATCAATCGCTCCTACTATATTTTTTTCCTGATAGTTTGCGCTGACAGCCAAAACGCGCCGCGTCCCTTCATGCGAATATCGATTTCTCCCTCCTTCTATTCGCACTTCAGCGGCAGAGCCAAGTGATTCGCCGCCACTGCCGAATGGCAATGAAAGATCGCCAAGCGCCTGCGCGCTGCCGCGCGATGCAAGATCGTACCACATCACAACATTAATGCGCTGATTTTCCACGGGTACGGTTTGTATCGACGTCCCCATCAATCCCATTTCAAGCTCATCTGCGACACGTGCGGAAGAAATGCCGCTTTGTGCCAAGCGATCAGCCAAGGGATATATGCGGAATTCCGGAACCATTACGTCTTGTTGTACGCGCGCATTTTTCACTCCGGTTTGTTTTGCCAATTCCTTGCGCACCATTTCTGCGACGGATTTGAGATCCTTCGCATTATCGCTGAATACCTTAATAACAATGGGTGCGCGAACACCCGACAACAGCTCTTCAAGGCGATGGGTAATCGGCTGACCCAAGCTGTATTCCGCCCCCTTATATCGTTCAAGTACCTCCTGAAAACGCTTGAACACTGCTTCTTTGCCTCCGGATTTTTTTTCATCAAAAACAATCTGCATCTCGCTGCTATTTGATCCTCCTCCATGCGAATCCGCAGACGATCTGCCGGTCGTATGACTGATGCGCCCGACGCCGGGAATTTTTTTCATGTCATTTTCAATCGCCGTAACGGTTTTATTCGTCTCATCAAGACTGGTACCCACTGGCAAAATTACCATAATGGTTGCCGAATTTTCATTGAAAGGCGGGATTCCTTCTTTGCCTGTAGAAACATACAATCCAACAGAAACAACAAGTGTTGCAACAACAATTCCTATGAGCACGCGCGGATGGTCAATGCTCCAACCTATTAATGGCGAAAGAATACTCTTGATCCATGCAACAAATCTCGTTTCCTTATGCGCTACACCCGAGACTCCAGAAAGAAAATAACTGCATAAAACCGGCGTAACAGTCAGTGATGCCGCCATTGATGCGATAAGGGAAATAATATACGCGCTGCTGAGCGGAGCTAGGAGTTTTCCTTCCACACCAGGAATGAAGAATATCGGAACAAATGCAACAACAACCAAGAGCGTTGCATATACGATTGAATTCCGAACTTCACAAGATGCATCGATAATGACAGTATCGGAATGCGGTGCATCTCCATTATTTGCATTCCGCTCGCGCAAACGCCTGTACACATTTTCGATGCCGACAATCGCATCATCAACAAGCTCTCCGATTGCAACAGCAAGTCCGCCAAGCGTCATGACATTAATGGAAAACCCCATTGAACGAAAGACAATTGCCGTAACAAAAATGCTCAAGGGAATGGTAATGAGCGTAATCAGCGTAATGCGGACATTCATCAGAAACAGAAACAGAACGATAATGAGTAGGATCGTGCCATCACGCAAGGCATCCATGACGTTTTTCAGCCCGTCGTGGATAAACCATTCCTGCCTCAACAAATCATTCTTGATTTCAACTCCTTTCGGAAGGGATTTCTGAAGTGCGGCAAGTGTTTCATCAATCGCTTTCGTCACTTCCAACGTTTCCGCCTCTCCTTGGCGTACGATACGCAAGATTACGCCGGGTTTGCCATCGACTGCCGCTGTGCCGCGCAAAATACTCGGTTGTTCTTCAACGCGCGCAACATCGCCAAGACGCACAATCTTATCGCCAGCCGATCCTACGGCTATCGCCTCAAGATCACTTGGTTTTGCTGGCGCCACAATGATGCGGATGGGATACTCCTTTCCGCTCTGATTCAAGATTCCAGCTCCACGATTGCGCAAGGCGCCCTTCACATTCATTTCAACATCCTCAAGCCCCAGGCCGTACCGTTGCAATGCTTGAGCGTCAATATTAATCTGCCATTCCTTTACATCTCCTCCCATGACGAGCACCTGGGTAATCCCGGGAATTCGGAGTAATGCCGGACGCACCGTCCAGTCTGCCAACGTCCTCAGTTGCATCGGCGTTGTAGCAGAATCCGTCGACGATATACCCGCCCATACGATTTCACCCATAACGGATGTTGTCGGACCCAAAATAGGCCGTACATTACTTGGCAGATTCGCTTGAATAAGCTGTTCTTGGATGAGTTGTCTGTTGCGATAAATATCCGAACCCCATTTGAATTCGACATTCACAATGCCTATCCCGAATGATGACGTGCTTCTAATGCGCTCCGCGCCGGGAACACCTGCAACAGCTAATTCGATTGGATTAACTATCAGCTGTTCAATTTCTTCGGATGCAAGCCCATCGCTTTCCGCAAAGATGGCAACAGTCGGCTTGTTTACATCGGGCAACACATCAATTTTCATGGTCGCAAGGCTCCAAACTCCCAGAATAACCACAAGCGCAGTGCATACAAGTATGGTAATTTTATGCTGCATTGAATAGCGAATAACATTAGTGAAAAAAGTATTCATATATTTTTTCAGTATTGCGACTTATTCGCCGTGTTCGTGGCCGCCGGAATGGCCGCCACTCTCATCGGAATCTTCTTCCATGTTGTGAACGAAACCCGCATCGTACGGCACGGAATCCTCGAATTTCAACTTTCCCTGTAAAATCTCAGCGGGGACTTCTTTTGACAGATACATTTCACCTCTCATCAGTCCTTCAAGAATTTCGATGCGATCGCCAACCGCTTTTCCTGTTTTGATCTTGCGATCGATAAATGTGCCATCCTTCGTTTGAAGGATAATATGCGACTGTGTATCTTCATCCAAACGAATCGCGCTAAAGGGAACAAGAATTCGTGTAGCGGCTCCCGTATCCATCACGCGCACTAATGCATGGATCGGCCAGGCAACATCGGTAACAAATTCCGCTTCTGCAACAAAAGAACCATTTGCATCGAGTGTTTTTCCTATACCGCTTACAATTGCTTCTTTCTTGTCGAATGGAAATCCCGGACGCACGACAAATACCGAGTCGCCTTCTGTAGGAACTTTTGCATCACTTGGTACTCGAAAACGAATGAACATATCTGATTTTCCTCCATCACTTATCGATGCAATAATTTGGTCCGGTGTTACATAATCTCCTGCAAGCTTGGAAATCCCCGAAACAACTCCTGATTTTTGAGCAACAATTGCCTGCGATCCAAGCTCGGAAACAAAAGTAGAATAAGAACTTTCTGTTGCCATCACTTCGGCTTGAGCCATTTTCTTTTCCCGTTCAAGTTCACTGATGCGCGTATCTATTTCACGTTCTTTTGCCAAATATTCAAGCTCTGTATCGGACCGTGATTTTTTTCGCGAGCTTTCCGTGGATAATGAATTAAGTTTTGAAGCGCCAACGGTAATTGATGATGATGTAAGTTCTTTATCGCGCTCCGCTATCATCTTTGAAAGTTCCGCTTCTTTGACATTGACCATTTGCCTCATTTCCCGCACCATATTCACCATATCCACCACCATCGACTGATCTTCGTTTGCCATCTTCTTCCAAGTAAGTATTTCCGCAGGCGTGATGTCCTCGCTTGGAGAAGAGGAATAGATGAAGTTACGCGCTACTTTGACATAGGCAAGCGCAGATTCTTCAATGGCAAATAATTGGTTTTCCAAATCTCGAATCGCTACTGCAAGTTGACGCTCATAATCGATTGACGCTTGGCCATATGATCCGGCACCGGATTTAAACCGAAGGATCCAATTTTTGCTCAGCATGTTGATGTTCGGAAAATTTGTCGTGAAATCACTGACATTCTTTTCTACGATCTGACGCAATTTTGTCCTCAGTACGGACTCTTTGAGCTGTTGCGAAACGACTGCCGCATCTCGCTCGCTTGTCGCAAATGCAACTTGTTGATCTTTTTCCTTTTTCAAGCGATCGTATTCGCTCTGTAAATTTTCATTTACATATTGTGTCACTTTTGATTCGCTATCAATCATTTCAAGAGCATTCTTTTTAGCGTTTTCAAGTAATGCACGCTCTTTGAGAAGTTGTTTTTTTGTGGATCCGACGAGTGCGATAGTGCTTTCCGTATTTGCGCGTGCACGAATAATGGATTGCATCCGCTCTGCCGAAACATTTGCTTTTTCAACACTTGCAGGAGGAGCTGAAAGCCGCGCTATGATGGCGCCCTTGCCAACGTGCTCTCCCACACGAACTTCAAATCCCGTGAGAATGCCCTCGCTTAGCGAATGCACTTCAACTGTTGACGGCGAGATAATCTCGCCGGGCCACGAGGCAAATGATTGATCAACCCCTGTCATACCATCTCCCAGTGCTTGTTCAAGGGGGAGATCTGGAATGACTGCAATACTTGTTGCCAATTCGACGTTGTTTTTTTTCTTTCCGCTGTTCTCACGTGCAAATACGGCTGCAAGCGTCGAAAGTCCCGCCAACACCAGGATGGTTACGATTAAGACACTTTTTTTCTTCATAGGTCTCCTTTCCAAATAAAAAACGGCTTAGGTTCTAAGATAAGAAATAAAACAAGAACTCTAAGTCGTTAGAATGCTTTTGGATGGAGAATGCCTTGTTGAAAAAGCCTCAATAAAAAAGTATCCAAGCGGCCTATACGCCAACGTTTTCTGAAACGAAACCAGTTGTTCATTCTTTTTAGAAAAGTTAAAAACAATGTTGCTCCAAAAAAAACACCGAAAGCGAGCGTCAACATCGCAAATGCCGACGCCCATTCCTGCTGCCATAACGTGGCGATAGCCACATGATGGTCGTGGGATTTCTGTGTATCATGGCCGGAAAGCATGCCATGCGCCGCTACGCCATCCATTTCCATACCCGCTTCAACGACTGTTGCGATAAAACAACTCATGACAAACACCACAATAAGCGCAATGCAAAGCGTAAGAATGGCGTGAAATAAAACCGGCGATATTTTTTTTACCGCAGTAACATCCATAGTCAATGGCAGTATACAGCGTTTATGCCTCATTGTCAATACTGAATTGATGATATTCATAAAAATGAATTAACGAGCTGCTATATGTAATGAGGAAAACCGCGCCTGAAGACCTGAGGCAATTCCGCCGCTATCATACTCCATTTTTTGAGAAATGTGAGGATCAAGTGTGGTGTTGAAATGCGTTTTCTGAATAAAATACTTCTCTCCAGGCTTCAGATACCCTGCCATAGTAGTGAAATCATCTTCCGCATGGACTGATGGAAAAATGGTTGTGCGGAATTCATGTTCAACAGATGAGCTTTGAATAATACTCAACGACTCCCTACATGCATTAATGAGCTCCTGTGCGCCCATGCCGACAACATCTCCATACTTTTCCCAGGGCGCTTTGATATCCATTGCAATGTAATCCACGAGTTCTTCTTCGATCAAATCCATAACAATTCCCGGCCGAATACCATTCGTATCAAGCTTCACAAAAAATCCACCTTCCTTGAGACGTTTCACAAACTCAATAAGCCCCGGCTGTATAGTCGGCTCGCCACCCGTAATACACACAGCGTCTACCATTTTTTTTCGCTTCAAAAGAGAATCGATTACATCGCTCTCGTCGCGGCATTTCTTCGACTCAAGCGGTATCAGGTCGGGATTGTGACAATAGGAACAGCGAAACACGCATCCTTGCGTAAAAACAATCGAACACGGCTTACCAGGATAATCAATGAGGCTCAATGGTTGAAAGCCACCGATGCGCATATCACATGTTCACGCCAACACGGCTTCCTTTATCATACATGGCTCTTTCACGCGCTCGGTGATATCTTTCTTGCAATCTTGGCTTACAAGATATTCTGTGCGGTCGTCATATTCGCTTTGCTTTGCCTTATGCCATTGGTCAACGGGGCGATAATATCCCACGATGCGCGACCAGATTTCCGTCTTAGCACCGCATGTTGTGCATTGCGGCACTTCTCCGACAATGTATCCGTGCGACTGGCAAATGCTGAATGTCGGCGTAATGGTGAAGTATGGTAATTTGTAATTTTCTGCAACCTTACGAACAAACTCCCTGCATGTTTTCCAGTCCACAACACGTTCTCCCAAGAAAAGATGGAGTACCGTACCGCCGGTATAAAGCGTCTGAAGCTCATCTTGATGGTCGAGTGCCGCCAGAGGATCGTCGGTATAATCGACGGGCAGATGGGAGGAATTTGTGTAGTACGGCGCTTCAACAGTCCCTGCCTGGATGATACCGGGAAATCGGAGTTGGTCTTCTTTTGGAAGTCGATACGCCACTCCTTCTGCCGGTGTTGCCTCCAAGTTAAACAAATGTCCCGTCTGTTCTTGATAATCCGCCAAGCGATCACGCATGAAGTTCAGTGTTGCAACGGCAAAGTCCTTGCCTGCCTGAGAGGCAATATCTTCTCCGACAAAATTCAAGCACGCTTCATTCATTCCATTTAATCCGATGGTGAGAAAATGATTATTCAATGAAGGTAGGTAGCGTTTCGTAAACGGCAGCAGCCCCTGTTCAATGTTTTTTTCCACGACTTTCCGCTTGATAATCAAGGACTCCTTTGCCAAGTCCATGAGTTTACCCAAACGGTCAAAAAATTCCTCCTTTGTTTTTGATAAGTACGCAATGCGCGGCATATTGATTGTAACAACGCCGATGCTGCCGGTCATTTCCGCAGAACCAAATAAACCACCGCCCCGTACGCGCAACTCACGCAAATCAAGCTGCAGCCTACAGCACATGCTGCGCACGTCACTCGGGTTCAGTGAGGAGTTTATGAAATTTTGGAAATACGGAATGCCGTACTTTGCCGTCATCTCAAAGAGGAGTTGGACGTTTTCATTATCCCAGTCGAAATCTTTCGTAATGTTATAGGTAGGGATGGGAAAGGTGAATGTGCGTCCGTTATAATCGCCTTCGTTCATCACCTCGAGAAATACTCTATTCATGAGATCCATTTCTTTTTGGCATTCGCCGTAAGTAAATGATTGCTCGACACCACCAATGATCGGATGTGTATTTCGCATATCTTCCGGACAAACCCAATCCAAAGTGATATTTGTGAAAGGCGTTTGCGTCCCCCACCGTGATGGCACATTAAGATTGAACACGAATTGCTGTACGCATTGTTTTACTTGTTTATATCCCATTTCGTCTTTTTTGATGAACGGCGCCAAATACGTGTCAAACGAAGAAAACGCCTGGGCGCCTGCCCATTCATTCTGAAGCGTTCCCAAAAAATTCACCATTTGCGCAACGGCGGTTTCCAAATGCTTCGGAGGCGCCGAGGACACTTTGCCAGGAACACCGTTCAATCCTTCTTCCAATAGTTGGCGGATACTCCAACCAGCACAGTACCCGGAAAACATACTGAGGTCATGAATGTGAAAGTCGCCTTCAATATGCGCATCGGCAATTTCTTTTGAGTAAATGTTATTCAACCAGTAATTCGCAACAAGCTTTCCGGATGTATTCAGGATCATACCGCCGAGAGAATATCCTTGATTGGCATTTTCATTTACCCGCCAATCGGATTGTTTAAGATATTCATTGATGGTGTTTGCCACATCAATCACAACGCCGCCTGTTGCACGGACCTGCGCATGCTTTTCGCGATAGACAATATATGCGCGCGCAGTGCGATACAATCCGGCACTCATAAGTGCAAATTCCACAATATCCTGAATTTCTTCAACGGAAATTTCGCGAGGTACTTGTTTTGGCTTGGCAATGAACCGTACGACAGTTGCCGTTATCTTCCGCACTTCCGAGCTCTCGCATTCCTTTGTTGCCTCAATGGCTGCTGTAATAGCCTTCGTTATGCGATCTGTTTCAAATGCCGCTTTTCTGCCATCTCGTTTGAGAACAACGGGGTATGTCATATGACGCATTGATTAGTATTAAAATCTCATTCCTTGAAGAAATGTTTTATAATAAAAAAGCTCAAACTACCTGTTTTGAGCTTCAAGAGCTTCTTTGGATATGATTTAACGTTGATAATCCATCCGCACCCTCTGGGGGCAATTACGGATGCCGCAGAGATATTCGTTCATCGTGGCGGCTTTGACGGTTGTCATGCCATGACACGACTTGCATTTGATTTCCACCTCTCCCTCCACCAGAAAACCTTTGCAGAGCAGCTTGTGGCATGTCGAACAGCGGTATTCATTATAGGCATGAGCCATGGAAAATGTGATTAATCTACTGCTAGTATACCGCGTTGTGCCAAGCGAGGCAAAGCCTTTGTTTCTGAAAGGTTTTTATGTGTTATCCACATGGGCTTTTTTTTCGAAACGCCGCTCGTTCGCTTTGAGCCGATTTGCATAGAGATTCGAGAGATCTTGATCGAGCCAATTGGAGAGCTGAAGCGCATAACCCAGCAGATCGGGAATGACCTCCTCAGTTATCTGGTCTTCGGGTAGCGCGCGTGCATGTTCTTTTGCCTCGCAATATGCTGCGAGTTTGCCGGCTAGCTTACCCACATGAAGTGTAAGATGGCGAATATTCTCGAATGTCGAAAAACCATCGTGATCCCAGTATTGCGCGTCATAGTCCGATTGCATTTTTTGGAGCTGTGTGGTCGACAAAGAAGGCATAGATACTTTGCTTCACCTTATGATTATGAACTATCTACCAAGTATTGCTTGCTCTAATTGAATCTGTTGCTCAACGTCTTTGAATTCAAGAAATTCCGCCGAATATGTTGAATAGGCAAAGCCATCCGTTACAAGTTTGAGATTATCAAAAACGACTGATGCATTTGAACGCAACGGGATTGATTGTGCCTCGATAGCCTTTTCAAGCTGTGCCGTGTTTGTAAAACAAATGCGAAGATCGGAACGCCCTTCTTTTGCGCGAGGAAGGATTTCCTGTGATTGTTCGTCAAGCTGCGTGAGACATTTCTCATCTCTCAAAAATATCCCTTTCAACGTAAGTTCTCCAGCAAAATGAATAGTTGCATCAATGGGATCGGTTTCTGTGCCTTGTCGTGCGCGGCGGGATATCGAGCGGACTTGCGTTGAACTCACTCTATCTCCGGCATCAAGCGTAGAAAGATCAAAGGCAGCTTCATGGTTTAATATATCCTCTTTCATGATATAAAGGTCACTATTTGATATGCCCAAACCCGTTGTCTTCATGATTTGTAATGCGTCATAGGGGCGGCCAAGATAATATCGCTTGGCATCGGCAGGATTCACATACCAAGCTTCCCCTGCGCTTTGAACCTGTAAGAATATGAAGCCGCTTTTCTTTTTGCTAAAGGTTTTGTCAATCGGCAAACGCCCTGGCCCCAAAGGATCAAACCCTCCCAACATTTCCGTTTTGTCGTCAAAACCGTCGCCATCCGTATCTTTTTTTGTCGGATCCGTACCAAAGCTTTTCTCTAACTCTGCCGAGAGCCAATCGCCATCCTGTTCATCGCGACTCACAAGAAGATTGGCATCTGCAACGGGTATTTTGTTTAAATCGGTATTGCTGATACCCACCCCAAGTTGGCGCATAAGACGAAATGCGTCATCGGGGAGACCCATGTATACCCGCTTACCATTTGAAGGGTTTACATACCATGCCTCGCCTCGGTCTTGTACTTGCAGCAGGATCCTTCCGCGCAAATCTCGCGACTCGGCATTCGCGCCAGATACGTAAATAACAAAAAAACTTAAAAAAACAATACTTGAAACGACAACACGCAATCCTCCTATGCAACGCATGCTATTCAATAATGATTACTAAGGCTTTTGATCGGGTGAAAATTCCGCAATGCCATAGAGATTGCGCAGCGTTCTTGATTCTTCAGGTGATAGTTCAATTGCTTTATTTCCAGCCATGCCAAGTTTCAACTTCAAGCGCAGTGCAGCGCTTGCCTCGGGAGATAAAATGATTGCTTCTTTCGAACTTGGACGAATATGAGTTATAGATTCAACCTTACTTGTGCTGTGCGACCCAAAATCAAGGCGTTCTCCAACGCGGACATCCCTAAATGCGCCAAATGCTCCCTTAAGCGCATTACCATCCCCCTTCACAGCAAGCATGCCGGTTGTATAGACAAATTCATATTCACTACCATTCTTTGTGGTAATGCGAATCCGATCACCCTCTTTCACGTCTTTTCTTGTGAGCTTATCTACGGGTCGCTCAAAACTTTTTTCCATTGAATCCACATCTGCCATATGAAATAGTTATGACTAATACTAATAGTATATCACATTATGGCAGGGGCGGGACTCGGACCCGCGACCTTGGCCTTATGAAGGCCTTGCTCTAACCAGCTGAGCTACCCTGCCGCATTATCCTCATTTAAAGCTTATCGCATTATACCCACAAGAGTGAATTTCAGCAATACTCAGTCATTTACCATGACTGCGGCTTAATACCCAAAAAACAATCCCTGTCCATAGTGAAATAAAGCCGAAAAGCAGAATTATTCCGGAAAACACATAGGTGAGAATTCCAAGATGGAGTGCCGTTATGAGCGTTGTTGCGGTTACCCACGTGTCGCGCAAGACATTCGATGTCATCATAGGCTTACCATCAGGATCCATGACAGGTTGGCCAGTGTCATCGAGCTTTGGAATCTGGCGGGGCATTTCAGCAAATGTTTTGCCATCCGTCATGCGTAATGTGTGTTTTTTGATAATATCAGCCTGTGCTTTCAATGTAAAAGGACCGCGAACAGGCTTATTGGGAAGACTCGCGTCTTGAGGGGTTGTGATATTTTCTTGCGCAACATTGGTATACGTAAAAAAGATGCCCCATGCACCGCCCGCAATCAGAATAACTCCCACAATGGTTGCCGCTATCGAAGAAACAATGAGTGTTTTTTTCATACTTTTAGATAAGTAATATGAAATATCTTACTCTAAGTATGGGTGTAAGTAAACAAAGTAAACAAAATATAAAAAGCCCGCTGGTATGACTCAGGATCTAGTATTTAACTTAGTGCGTATCTATCAAATCCAAGCCTGATCAGTCTTTGTCCGGCCTCCCAAACATCTTCGGGAATATCTTGCTCGACTTGGAATCCCAATGCCGGATATTCGCGAATGCGCAAAAGATCGCCAACCATTGTGGCAATAGACCCCTCCTTCTTATGTTCTTCACCCCTCCAATACTCTCCGAAAGAAATTTGGGGCGATGTCACCAACACTTCCACCTCTGGCCACTGCTTGAGAGCTGTTGCATAGGTGCGCCTTTCCATATACGGTTTTTGCACCAGAATAAAAGAGTTCAGATGCAAACCGCGTTCTTGGAGTAGTTTTTTGACAAAGAGAATATTTTCTCCCGTGTTGACAGATGTATTCTCTATGATAACCCTATCGCGCGGAACTCCAGCATTAATAATTATTTCTGAAAAAATTTCGGCTTCGGGCCTTAACAACCGCGAGTCCTTTCCATTTCCTCCGGCACAAATGACCCAACTGCCATATCCTTGAAGATAGAGCTCTGCCGATCGTAAGGCAACTTTTGTATCATTTGAACCAAGCGCAAAGATGGCATCCATTGGCTTGGGCGTATGGTGCATCAACATGTAGTCCCAAATTGTCTTTGCAAGAATATCAACTTCATGTGTCATGGATAGTGGCATAGTAGCTCATATCACGATACTGGAAAATCGAGATGTGGGCAACAAAAAGGCCCGCGTTTTCACGCGAGCCATTCTGTTGCGGGGGTGGGATTTGAACCCACGACCTCCTGGTTATGCTTACCACTTCGGCTTTCGCCGCTTCAGCATATGCTGAATTTGTGGTCTGGACTGTCCCTTCTTCCGTCCAATACGGAAGTCCGCCAACCAGTCTCTACGCCTTCTCGTCATTGACGAGCTTGGTTCGGGATTACCTCGGTATTACCTGGGGCTTCCCCGACTTTGACGGATAATCTTCTTACTTGTTACCAAATAAGACGCCCATAATTATTTTGAGCCAGGCGAGATGCCAGACTTCTCCACCCCGCGCGGAAAGTCTATCATGTATTTCTTTTTTGTGCAAGAAAACCCTATGCACTTTTCTGTTGTGATTCTTGCTCTTTCTTTTTATCACAGCATGATTTACATGCAAATGCTCCCGGTCCTGCGAGCTTAAGACAAACAAGTGCAGCAAGGAGAGTGAGATTGTATTCCCATCCAGCGCCAGTCGACGTCGAGAAGCCCACATTCATAACATACTGCAAAAAATAAATGGAACCAATCATAATAACGGCTAATGCGGCGGCGGCAAGTCGCGCCCACACTCCCGCCATTAAAGCCAAGCCAGCAACAAACTCAACAATGGACGTGAATTTCATAAGCAAGAGCATATTGGCAGTCATTGAGCCACCTGCATCACCCCAAAGCGCAAACTTTTGTGCGCCGTGAAACACGAAAATAAAACCAACGACGAAGCGCAAGATAAAGAGGCCCCATTGCGCAAACTTCTCTGGGTCTTTTATTTTACAACAAAACATACTATTATGCTTATGGATTAGAATATCCTTGCTTTTCAGTATATATCTTTGTATAATTTTTTCAATAAAAAAGGACCCACCCCTTGGGTCCGGTAATAAAATTCATTGACGCATAGCTGCAAGTGCCGATTCGGCTACTGTCGCGTATGCTTCACTTCTCTTTTTTTGCTCTCGGTCTTCGAGTCTTCTGCGCCGCACACTTGATCGTTCTTGCTGCTTACAGGCTTTCAGTATGTCGACGATGCGATCGATATAGTGTTGATCCTCATGCGATAGGCTTTCAAGCATACAGCGCACTCCTTGAATTGACGTCGGATCATTTATGAAATTCTTTGTAATAAAAAGAATTTCTGGATGCGTTTGTATGCTATAGAGCGCAATATCACGGCGCAAGGAAGCAAATACCTCTCCTTCTAGAATCGAAAAAAGTCTAGGTATACTGTAACTTGTCAGTGAATGGACAGGGTGCTTCGGTGCAATGCCATACTCTTTCCACACTTGCAGAATAAATGAGATCTGCGTGGGAATAAGCAGTAGTGCATCACCCCTTAAATACTCATATCCAATGCCGTTTTTTACAAGAGATACATAATCATCAAATGTTTCGCATTGTACATGCCTACTCTTGCATTGCCGTACGCATGTCCGAACAACGCGGCGAATGCGTTCGTCAAGATATCGCAAAAGCTCTCCTTCAAGACTACCCTGAAAGAGCTTGGTCAAAGGATGGAGTGCAAAGTTGTCGTATGAGGCGACAATCGAAACGGTCGCGAGAACATCAATCGCGCGTCGCGCAGTTTCTCTGTTTGCATCCATTATAAGCCGCGCGAGACCATCATAGCCAAAATACTTACTCATATAGCGATGGATACGATCCTGCCGCCTGCACGGATCCTCGCTACTACCACCAATACTGGCAACATGCGTGATACAATACGCAAACATCTGAACCGCAAAATCGCGTAATACTCCAAGATTACTAACGACATCTCGCGTGCTAGAGGGCGGTTCTTTATGTGGCCAATAGATCGGTGAACATGAATGGTTTGGGATACACAGCACAAAAAGTGCCCGTGCGCGGAATTCAAGTGCGTATGACGCATCACGCGCTATATGCTCGAGAATATTTTTGTTGTGGCCGGCAACTGAACCATCTCCGAAAATGGCGAGTGGAATAACGTCGTCAACGAATCGCCTCCACACCACATCGCCTTCTTTGGTCAAGAACGTATCTTTTCGCAGATTGTTAATGAACGTGTTAAAACACTTCTTTGAACTCATTATCTCTTCCGTACGCATGCTACCCCCATCTCTCTTTTTGTCAAATTTCTTTCAATGAAGATATGTATCCTTATTGCTTTTTTCTGTAAGAGAAAAAACCCATTTCACTGTTTTACTATTTGCATTATGATTCTGCTACGATACACTTAGTGTGCTTACCAGAAAAAAATATATGCGCAAACCTGACTCTCTGCAAGCTCAAGTCGATACATTATCCGCCACAGAAGCAAAACAGCGCGGACAAAGATTGGCACAACAAGAGCAAGTGGTTTTCGCGAGAACAAAACATCCTCTCGCAAAACGCCTTTTGCGGTGTTTTTTGTATTTGACTGTTCTTTCGTCACAAGCAGCTTGTACGCCAAAAAAACTTAACACATATCACCAGTATGAAAATCTTTCTCATCGACCAACTGCCGTTGAAGTTGATAAAGTTACAGATAGAAAAGCCCAGCAATATGTACGACTGGCACAATCTCAACCAGAACTTGCTTTAAAACTTTTTTCAGAATACAAAAAAGAACCTTTTGCAAAAGATATCCTTCTTGAACTGTACAAAAAAGATCCGCTAAATACAGCGATGCATTATGGAGAAATTCAACACGAATCGTACGCCAATGATGTATTTGTTCAATGGCTTTCCGGAAGCGATCCTTCATCTTTCCTAATGGTGCTTGAGGGTGCTCACCCGGAGATTGCTACAAAAATTTTAGAGCAAGCCATTCTTTCCTCTCCGACAAAAATCATGTCGTCTATTTCGGACAATGCAACAACCGGGATTATTCTCCTTCTTGAAAAAAGCACAAATCCTACAATAAAAAGCGGCGTTGCTTTCTTTCAAGAAAAAGGATCACATTGGTCAGAACCGCGCTATACAAAAACTCTTCACTCAATTATTCACGACCATGCTCCATACGCAATTCAAAAAGACGTATACCCGACAGACACTATTTTAGCCTCGCTTATTAGCGATTATAAACATCTTAATAGTACTGTTCGGGAGCGTGCGCAAAAAGAATTAGAAGATTACGCATCCGTTATCGGTGGAAGAATAGACGAAGCGCATGAAGCGCCGGATGCCATGCGTTTTGAAGAAATAAAAAAAATGAATGCAGATCAATTATACTTATTAATGGTGCTAAATGACGATGTAGTCTACACGTCATCATTTAACGGCATATTCAACCAATTTCTCGAAGAGCTCTCTTCAGAGCATATGCCGCTTCAAGTATTTCTTTCTCATTATTCCACGCATGACACTCGAACATTCATCAAGCTTTGTGCAACATTCGGACATCTTAATGATGTTTTTTCAAAAACGGATGTCGAGTCCACAAAAGATCTTTCATCTCAACTTGTTTCCGGATTAGAGTATACTCAGAAACAACTTAGCGACATTGCCAATGTCGGTGAAACGCTCTCTTTCCTTACTAATCCTGAACAAATCAATATTTTTCTTAACGATATAAAAAAAGAGTACGCACGAGCCGCAGTATCGCAGAATCATGAGACTCTACGTATCTATGGTACGCTTGCGAGCGTATTAAAACAAAAAAACATTGTTTCGGATTCTTTTGTTACAGAAATGGCAGCACGTTATCCTCTTCCGTCATATGATGCGTTGGAGCCCAAACAGCTTTATGATGCATCGGACACAAATATTCAAAGATATTATTTCCCTGCAGATGAGGATGGCCAGGCATCATTTGATCACTTTGTCGCAACTTATAATAAAAATCCTCAATGGGTAATCAGTGATCATACAACGTATATTTGCATTTCTTCAATTGATACCCCAAAACATGTTGTTATGTATGCGAATAAACCAAACCATGAACAAAAAGGCCAGGAAGATATTCAGTCTGTTTTTTCCCAAAAGAATACTAAGGCACATATCGAGGTCCCGCGCGGACATAGCTATAACACCGAAGAAACCATTAAGCATCTCTCTGTTGATACGAGTATTGTCTTTCTCGGATCGTGCGGAGGATTTAGAACTCTTTCACATGTATTAGATCGTGTCCCCAATGCGCACACTCTCTCAACGCGTGGAATGGGAGCAATGGCAGTCAATGATGAAATTTTATATCAAATGAACAGTGTCATTGCGCAAGGAAAACCATTTTCATGGGAAGCAATCGCAGCAGCTTCGAAGAAACGTATTGGAACAAATAAAAACTATTCTGACTATGTCTATCCAAATAAAAATATTTCTCTCTCTTTATTAAATTCTCTTAATGCTTCACACACATTATGAGTACTGCCAAGCGTTCTGACATAATAACGTTTCCAAAAAAACTCTCCCAGAGCGAACGGGATCAGTTTTGCCTGCTGATCGAAAAAATGGATATAAAAAAAAGAAATGCTTTTCTTCTTTTTATTGGAGATCATCCATTATATATATCGTTGCTTTGGAATATATTTACCGCAAAAACAAAAGCGCTTCAAAAGCACAATACAACACAATGGAAGTTAATAATAGAAACTGAGCGTGCGACACTCAAGCAAATACCGTCTTTATGAAACTGCACGTGAAAGAACTACGACTTCCTGTCGTAGACTTGCCAGTCCTTCCTTTGTGACTTCTAATCGATCTTGAAAAGCGATATCTGTATCGCTCATTTTTTCTAAAAAAAGTTTTACATCGTTGAGTGGTATCTTCAATTCGGGAATGAGATAATGCATTGGAATGACGATCTTTGCGCCGGTTTTTTTTGCCATAATTGCAGCCTGAGTACCGTCAACAGTGTAGGTTCCTCCAACCGGGATCATAAGAATATCTATGTCGCCAATTGCATCGATGGTTTCTTGCCGCAATTGGGATTCACCAAAATCTCCCATATGCAATAACACCACTCCCTCGCTTTCAATTCTGTATATCGTATTGAGTCCGCGTTTCTGTCCCCCAACCTCGTCATGAAATGTTTGAATGCCTTTGATGGCGATATCATCAACCATATACTCGCCAGGTTCTTTAATAATAGTTGCCGCACTGGGGAATGCTCCGCTGTTTGAATGATCGTAGTGCGAATGCGTCATTAGAACTACGTCAGCATTTACTTTTGGCAATGTAAAACCGATCTTCTCATCGTAAGGATCAATGATAAGTAGTTTGTGTGTTGTTTGGATTTTAAAACATGCCTGTCCGAGCCAAGTGATTGTCATATATTTTTGTTCAAATGCCCGAGGCGGGACTCGAACCCGCACGCCTTTCAGCATATCATTTTGAGTGATACGTGTATGCCAATTTCACCACTCGGGCCTTTGCTTTGAATTATTCCGCCACCGCGGCGTAATAAAAACTACACTTCATTATAACGTATATTTTGTGCCAAGTCAATAATATGTGATAGACTTATGAATATAAAAATATCTCACTATCATGCCTCAACCCCTTGTCCTCATATCACTCGATGGATTCGGCATCAGCCCCATTGATGAAAAAAATCCCATCGCCATGGCACATAAACCCGTCATGGACGATTTACTTGCTCATTATCCTTACGGCATTCTTGACGCTTCTGGCATTGCTGTTGGGTTGCCATGGGGCGAAGTTGGAAATTCTGAAGTGGGTCATTTGAATCTTGGTGCAGGACTTGTTGTGTATCAGAGCCTACCAAGGATTGCTATCTCGATTGAGAATAAAACTTTTTACAAAAATGAAGTGCTTCTGCAAGTTGCGGAGCATGTGAAAAAAAATAAATCCCGCTTACATATTTTGGGTATTACCAGTACCGGCGGTGTACACGGACATATCGATCACATGAAAGCAATTTTACGTTTCGCAAAAGAGCAAAAAATCAAGGATGTTTTCGTTCATGCCATCACCGATGGACGTGATTCCGCTCCGCAGGCAGGCGTTGAATTTACAAAAGATTTGCAAAAGACGATGAAAGAGCTGAAAACGGGTGCGATCGCAACGCTATGTGGACGCTACTATGCCATGGATCGCAATAATGCCTGGGATCGCACGCAAAAAGCCTACGATGTCATTACGCTTGGTGCGGGGACTCAAAACACAGACCCGATCGCCGCCCTCAAAGATGCTTACGGTAAAAAAATTGACGACGAAATGTTTGAGCCTGTCTGTATTGTTGATAAAAAGAAAAATCCCATCGCACTCATTGGCGATAACGATGCGGTGATTTTTTCAAACTTTCGCGAAGATCGCGCGAGACAACTTGCGAAAGCAATCGGGGTGAGCGACACATTCGAAGGGTTTAAGCGCGAAAAGCGCCCCGTTAATCTTTTCTTTGCCACCATGACGGAATACGAAGAAGGGCTACCGTCCCATGTTGCCTTTGGGCCACAACACATCCAAAAACCGTTCGGATCAATCTTAGCGGAAAAAGGTATGAAGCAGTTGCGCATTGCGGAATCGGAAAAATACGCACACGTCACCTACTTTTTCAATGGCGGCGAAGAAAAAGTCTACGAAGGAGAAGATCGCATCCTTGTCCCCTCTCCGAAAGTAAAAACGTACGACATGAAACCGGAGATGAGTGCGTATGAGATAGCAGATAAGCTTGTCGATGCGATTAAAAAAAAGAAATATGATTTTTGCCTCGTGAACTTTGCAAATCCCGATATGGTTGCCCACACTGGAAACATGGAAGCTACAATAAAAGCTATTGAGGTTGTTGACGAATGTGTTGGTAAAGTCGTTGAGGCGAATAAAAAAGTTGGGGGTATCACCATGATTACCGCAGACCACGGCAATGCGGAAGGAGTGGTTGATATGGTAACAGGACGAGTCGACAAAGAACACTCAACAACACCTGTGCCGTTCTACTTTATAGACGAAGGCAAACGAAAAGATCGCAGTCCTGAAGAAGTCATGTTGCTCAAACACGAAGTAAATGTCATCGGCATCTTAGCAGATGTGGCACCCACCATGCTTGATCTGATGAAACTAAAAGCCTCGCCGGAAATGACCGGGCGAAGCCTGCTCAATGATTTGATGTGATTCATCTTGACCTACGCGGTTACGCAAGGTATACTGGCACTACAAAAAAATATATGTTTTCACTTACAGAACAGCAACAACAAACGCTCGAGACAATCGCGCACATCTATGCCATCGATCTTTTGGTGTTGTTTGGTTCGCGCGCAATCGGACGCCATCATCCACGTAGCGATTTTGACATCGCATATCGTTCGTATCCGCAATTATCCCTTGAGCAGGAGGCGCGTCTCATCATTGATCTTTCCTCTGTTTTTAAGAGTGGACGTATTGATCTTGTCAATATCATCACAGCGCCGCCGCTCTTACGGTACGTGATCTTTAAAGATGGCGTCTTACTCTATGAGAAGCACGCTGCCGCTTTTGCCTCCCATGCTGCATACTCTTTCAAAAGCTATATCGAAGCAAAGCCTCTTTTTGACTATCAACTTCACTACCTAAAAAAGAATAATCAAGAAAGCTATGGTGTTTAGCCAAGTGTTTGTTTCAAAAAAAATAAGTGATCTTTCAGGATACATTAATGAATTGAAAGAATTACTCACATTAACCGATGAAGAAATGATGAGCGATTCTGGGAAATTGCATATCGCCGAACGGCTATTACAACTCATCGTTGATACAATGCTTGATATTAATCAGCATTATATCCGTGAAAAAAATCTCCCGCCAGTAGAAGATTATCAAAGCACCTTTCGCACGCTCGGAGAGCATACCATCTTACCAAAAGAATTTGCAGAAAAACTTGCGCCTATTGTTGGGTTGCGCAATATCATTGTTCATCGCTATGAACATCTTGACAAGAAAGCATTTATCGAACTGCTGCGTAACAATTTTGAAGATTTTGTGAAGTATCAGAAACTCATTCTTCAAGCGCTTCACGAGGAATAAAACATTCTTCGACGAAATCCATCGAATGATTTGATGTAATTTACAACTCTCATTATTTACTTTCAACTGAAAGACCTCCGATCGAGTCTTCATCAAATTGACTTTTTTCTCTTACCATTAACCCTCTCTCCTTTGGCGATTTTGCTGAAGTGGGATCGACATAGTCAAATGAAACTGTTGTTGCATCATTCTTCACATTTTATGTATGAGGTTAATAATAGATTACAACTTCAATAACTTTTCAAACGGCGCCGTATCTTTGTAGGGGCCGATGAGCGCGAGATTGATGTTTCCCGTCTGAAAGAGATTCTTTGCAACTCGCAAGATATCCTTTTGAGTTATTTTATTGAGAAGTTTTAGTTTTTGCTCCGGTGTGAGCATTTCGCCTGTCATCACTTCCTGGCGCGCATACCACGATACGACATTCGATGAATCCTCAAAACTGATCGCAAGTTTTCCTTTTTTATAATCTTTTGCGCGCTTCAACTCTTGGGGAGTTACGCCCTTGTCACGAATTTTTTTTAACTCAGCAAGTATCAGTGGAATTGCTTTTTCAAGCCGTGATTTATCCAGCCCCGACTGCACGGAAAACACTCCAGTATCATGATAACTCTCATGACTTGCGTGAATAGAATAACAGAGCCCGTGCTTTTCACGAATGGAAATAAACAGGCGCGAACTCATGGTTCCCCCAAGAATGGTTGCGAGCAATTCAACCGCTTCCCGATCTGTGTGACCGTATGGATAGGCGTGAAACCCCAGCATCATCTGAATCTGTTCCGCTTCTTTGAAATAAATAATCGCGCGAGGCTTGGCAGTATGCGGATCTGTGAATACATCAAATCCTGCCTCTGTTTCTTTTTTGAACTTTTTTCCAAAATACTTTTTTGACAATACTAGCGCTTTTGCCTCATCGATATTGCCGGCGATCCCCACCACTACATTCGCACCCGAATAATGGGCATCGCGAAAATCGATCATGTCTTTCCGAGTCAATCCCATAATGATCGGGTCTTCCCCACCGATATCCCATCCCAAGCTTGATCCTTCAAACATTAGCTGTTCGAGCACTGTATCAATATGCATCACCGGATTGTCGCGATACATGCGAAGCTCTTCGCAAATCACGGTCTTTTCGCGCTCAATTTCTTTCGCATCAAACTTTGAGTTATAGAGCATGTCCGACACAATATCCAGTGCAAGCTCAAGCTTATCCGCACTGATCTTCACCCAATATCCGGTAACATCTTTTGCGGTATAGGCATTATACCCGGCCCCGCGCGCATCAAGCTCCTTGGAAATAGCAAGAGTGTTGGGGCGTTTTTTTGTACCCTTAAACATCATGTGTTCAATAAAATGCGAAATGCCGTTAATTCGCTTCTGTTCATAACGCGACCCAACCGCAAACATCACAAGAACCGTTACGGTCTGCGTATCTTTCAAGGGAGAAAGAACTACTCGAACATTATTTGAAAGCCTTTGTTTGGTATGCATAAAGGTACAAGGAAATTAATAGCAAAATAATTCGTCAACATATGATGGCAGATCGGCAATTGCAATGCGATCTTGTTGCATCGTATCGCGATCTCGCACGGTCACCTTACCATCCTCAAGGGAATCAAAATCAACCGTAAGACAGTATGGCGTACCTATCTCATCTTGCCTGCGATAGCGCTTGCCAATGGATCCTGTCTCATCATACTGCACACTCAACCGCTTTCTTAATATTGCAACAATCTCGCGCGCCTTTGTTGCGAGAGGTTCTTTTTTTGAAAGAGGCAGGACTGCTATTTTGATAGGTGCTAAGCTTTTCGGTAGACGCAGTACCACCTCCTTCTCATGAACAGCTTCTTCATCACCGCTGCGCGCCTCCACTTCTTCGTATGCGGAACAGAGTACGGCCAAAACAGTACGGTTCACTCCCCATGTGGGCTCAATGCAATGGGGAGTATATACTTCATTTGTGAGAGGATCGCGATACGACAAATCCTTCCCTGACAATTTCGCATGACTTAAGAGATCATGATCAGTCCGGTATGCAAGTCCATACAGTTCTTTCTGTCCGAAGGGGAACACAAATTCCGTATCAACGCTTCTCTTTGAATAGTGTGCGCGGTCAGACTCGGGTATTTCAACAAACTTTGTATGCGCAGCGGGAAGGCCAATGTCATTACACCAAGCTTTTTGTTGATCGAGCCAGAAATCAAACCACTTTTCCCATTCGCTCGGGTGCACAAAAAATTCTATTTCCATTTGCTCGAATTCGCGCGTACGGAAAATAAAATTACCGGGCGTTATTTCATTGCGGAATGCCTTACCCACTTGCGCAATGCCAAAAGGAATCCGCATGCGCATCTGCTCTTGAATAATTTTGAAATCGACAAACTGGCCCTGTGCAGTCTCGGGCCGCAAATAGACGACATTATCGGCATCCTCCACTGGTCCCAAATGCGTACGGAACATCATGTTGAATTTTTTGGGTTCCGTCAGCTCATTGCCTGAGGGAGATTTTAATCCGAGTTCTTGAACCTTAGCGGACATTTGTTCAAACGTCATGCCGGATACCGTTATTCCATGTTCTTCCAAAAGATGATCAAGTCGAAATCGTTCGTGTGTTTTTTTGTCTTCGACGAGTGGATCGTTAAACGTTGCAACATGCCCTGAAGCTTCCCACACTTTCGGATTCATAATGAGTGCCGAATCAACACCGACAACGTCATCGCGCCCATGCACGTACCGCTTCCACCACAATTGCTTAATGTTGTTTTCCAATTCAACACCAAGCGGACCGTAATCCCATGCATTCGCCAGTCCTCCATATATCTCGCTTCCGGGAAAGACAAATCCTCTTCGTTTGCACAAACTGATCAATGCATCCATGTTTGAAACCATATTATTTTAAATATCCTTTCACAAGTGAATCAAACACATCGCTGCTATGTGCGATTTCGCGCGCATGCTCTAACGACACCTTCTGACTGCGGACCAATGCCGCCAGTTCTGTATCAAAGCTCAACATGCCTTCGGCTTTTGAAGAAGCAACGACATTTCCAAGCTGCTGCAATCTGTTTGATAAAATAAATGACCGTACTGAAGCATTATTGAGAAGTATCTCATGAACAGGAATGCGCCCTCCTCCCATCTGCGGCACAAGAGCTTGCACAATAACTGCCTGTAAGGTGCCGGAAACCAGCTGGCGCGCATAATCCTGCTCTTGAGTGGGAAACATCGCTACAAGTCGTTCAATTGCGCGTGTCGCAGAATCGGTGTCGATGATAGCTATCACAAGCATTCCGGCATTGGCATGCTCCAACACCAATCGCGTGCACTCTGCCGACGACAATTCTCCCACAAGCAACACATCAACATCCTCATCATCAAGATTCATAAGCCCCTGCTCAAAGCTTTGTATGTCGCGGCCAATTTCCTGCTGATCAACAATGCTTTTATTACTCACAAGGTTATATTCGATCGGCCGTTCAAGCGTGAGAATATGTTCAACGCGCGTGCGATTGATTTCTTCCAGAAGTGATACTGCTAATGTCGTGCGGCCGGAACCATACCGCCCGGCAATGACAACGAGCCCGTGCTTCAACGCTGAAAGCTTTGTGATAACCGAAGGCATGGCGAGCTCATGAAGCGTAACGGGGTTGAGTGAGAGAAAGCGGATCGAAAGTGTCAAAAAACTCTCCTGATAAAAAAAGTGGATTTTGGTCCTGATTTTATTATCAAATACTTTCACCAGCACGAAATTGCGATCGCGCGCCAATACTGCAAGCTGGTCACCAGAAAGCACAGAGTCGACAATCGACTTGATTGAATCCTCTGTAAAAATATCTTCATCTTCCATGTCATGGAGCGTACCGTCGATTCTGATCATTGGTCTCGAGCCGACACTGATATGAAGATCACTTGCTTCTTTTTTTACGCTTTCCGTTAGAATTTTCCGGAATGCTAATGTTTGCGCTGTATCCATATATTTTTTTTCCTAGAACAAAACATACCATATCATGGTATGCATAATTTGAAAAGAGTACTTCTTACTACACAACTCAGGTGAATGTATGAGAACTCTCGAGCGGTATTTCCCTGTCGAAACCTACGGACCGCTGGCGGGAGAGTTGATGAATGTACCCCATTGAAATATCTGTTTTCGACAGGGGAATACCCGAAGAGGATGGTCTCGTAAATTCAACTTAATCGCCCCTGCTGATGCGTAATATTTCTTCAATGCTTGTAAGCCCCTTTAGACCTTTGAGAATTGCATCTTGTTTAAATGTAACATGGCCCTGCCGCCTCATTTCTCTCTGAAGTTCGTCAACGGAGAATTTCCTTCCCATGAGCTCTTCGAGTTGCGGGGTCATTCCCAATACTTCCGAAACAACCGTCCGCCCTTTATAGCCGCTTTTATTGCATTTGTCACATCCGCCAGGACGGTAAAATTGCAGTGTAGCGCCAAACGGAACATCGATAAGAATGTCCTTTGAAGTGATTGCTTCTACTTCCGCGCGGAATTCTTTTTCCAAATGATCTGGCAGATCTGCGGGTTTTTTGCATTCTTGACACAGTTTTCTGACCAAGCGTTGGGCAAAAATCGTATTCAATGAAGCAGCTATCAAAAAAGGTTCTACGCCCATATCGATAAGGCGAGGAATGACACCGAGTACATCTTTCGCATGAATGGTAGAAAGCATAAAATGGCCTGTCAGCGCAGCTTGCGTGGCAAGTTCTGCCGTTTCGCGATCGCGAATTTCACCAACCATGACGATATTCGGGTCTTGACGTAAAATAGCGCGTAAGCCCCCGGCGAACGTAAGACCAACTTCCGTATTGATCTGTATTTGATTAACGCCCTTCATAAAGTATTCAACCGGATCCTCCAGGGTCGTGATATTCACACTTTCCTTATTCAGCGCGGAGAGTACTGCAAAAAGCGTTGTTGATTTGCCGGAACCAGTGGGACCGCTGACAAGTACCACACCGCTTGGCCGTTCCATAATTTTTTTAAGCGCATCCAACGGATGCTGCCAAAAACCAAGTTCTTCAGGAGTGAATACTTTTTCCGTCGTCGGCAGAATACGCATAACGACTTTTTCATTTGTCCCAAGCATGGGCAGTGTGGAAACGCGAAGATTAACATCTTCTCCGTAAGCTTTAAAGCGAATGCGGCCGTCTTGGGGAATCCGTGTTTCATCGATTTTCAGCTGAGCAAGCACTTTAATGCGTGCAACGATATTTGAATGATGCGTAGCGGACAATGTAAGAAAAGTACGAAGCACGCCATCAATACGGAAACGGATGCGCGATTCATCTTGGGCAGGCTCAATATGGATATCCGACGTACCCACACTCACTGCTTCTTGAATAATAGAAGCAACGATTTGCGCGACAGGGGCTTTTCTGATGATTTCAGAAAGCTTGGGACGTTTATCCACCGTCCTTGTTTCACTTTCGAGCGTCTTAAGCGCTGTTGCGACTTCATGCTTGAACTCGGTATATCCGCGCAACACATTACGATACCCCGTAAGCGTAGTGATATACAGCTTTGTCTTATATCCTTCGCTTTTTGCCCAAAAATCTATCGACTCCAAAGCACGGAAATCACTTGGATCAACGAGTGCGATTTTGACATCTTTTTCTTTTTTTTCAAACAACACGAGCGAGTAATGCTCGGCAACAGTCTGCGGGATAGTCGAGAGTATCTCGAATGGAACTTTTTCCTTTTCCAAATCAATAAACGGCAAACCATAGAGTTCGCCTTTTGCCGCAGCAAGGTCCTTAAGGCTCAAAAGGCCGCGCTTAACCAACAGCTCTTCAGGGTCGGCATGTGTTTTTACCGCTTCATCGATAAGGGATTGAATTTTTTCAATGCTAATCGACTTTTTTTCCAAAAGAAATTGAAGGAGTTTCTGCTTGCTTTGATTAATGGGCGTTGTGAGCGGCACAAAAATAGTGTTATTCGCTAAAAGGCTTGGGGTTACCCATTGTCCCTACGTCAACGGGTGCCGGAAGAGGGTTTTTTAATTGTTGGAATAGTTCGGTATCTATGAGAGATTTTCTCCAATCGACTTTTTTAATCATCACTTTCGCCTTTTGCTCTATTTCACCAACCACCACCTGCGGCGGAGCGTTTTTCTTTACAATCATAAAGAATACAGCAACAGTTGCAATGGTGCTGATCAAGCTTATGGCAATAAGAAATTGATCACGTGTCAAGCGCTTGCCCTTCTTAACTTCCTTTGGTTTTTCCATTTTTTTCTCTTCGAAGGCCATACTGCTTTCCCTTATTTTGACTCGTTATAATAGACTCTCATCGTGAGGCTCAAAAACTTTGCGCGAGGATCAAAATCAATGGTTGTCACATCTGTGAGGCGCATGGAAACTTCCAGATATTTCAGTATCTCCTTCATTTTTTCATATCCGACTCCGGACATCTTCATGCTAATAATAACCGACTTCACTCCCTGTACTGCTGATGATGCGCTTTCCAAACTTCCAATATCGATGGATTGTACTCCAATATTCATATCGCGGCCAAAACGCTCAAAAATCGCATAGATGGTGGGGATATCAAGGCTTGTCGGCAGAATCGTTTCGATGGTATTGGACTGCGAACCAGTGCCATACTCGTCATACAGATCTTCAAGGGGACGGAGTTGCGCCGCATAGTTTTTTCTTTTTTCCAATAACTCTCGCGCGGTATCGATATTTTGAGTTCCACCAGATACGTATTTATTCAACTCAGGCTGAAGAAGGAAAAAATATGTCGGCGCAAGCACCGCAGCAAAAATAACAATAACAATAACAGGCATTACTTTGCCAATGACAGTCGCCGCGGGATTGATCAGTTGTTTTTTTTCTTCTGCCATACGTGTATCCGTATTACTGCGCCTTCCTTAACGGAGCATTTTTTTGAAGCGTAAGATTCATGGAAAAATTCACACCGCTGATTCTGCTATCCGAATCAAGGACCGCCGAAGCAGAAGAGATTTCCGCATCACTGACAAGATCTTTTGCCCGTGTGAACGCCAGAAGCTGCCTACCAAGTGTCGTGTAATCGCGTGCTACGCCGTTGACGGCAATCGACATATTCGGCGAAATGGAAATATTAATGTAGGAGACTTCGGGTAGCGTAGTATTTTCCAACTTTTTAAACACATCCGACCAATAAAGATGTTCATCGAAAAGCGATTTGATGGCAACAAGTTTCGATTGGAACGCGATAAGCTCTTTCGAGCGACTCTCAAGTCGTTTGATTTCTTTTTCGACCTCAGGCAAGGGGCTCGTAACAGTTTCGAATGTGCGTTTTTGCAGTTGGCCATAGATGAGAACGCCTCCATATGAGAGAGCTGCCAATGCCAAGGCGGCAAGAACGCTGATGATGATGGTTTTAATGCTTTTTTTTCCGGTCTTTTTTGCCGTTTCTCTCATGATTTCCTTCGTCGCCAAATTCACCGTTACCGCGGATTTGCCGGTTGGCTTTTTCACTCCTTTCTCTTTTGTGCCTTTCTCATCATCGCGCTTCGGAGTTTGCGCAAGGTTGAGAAAATTAAGCTCTTCAGACATAGTTGCTTTGCATTAAAGGACTTCACGCAATGCAAGGCCGATAGACACGGAAAACTTCGGCCCAATTGTTGCTAACAACGGCTTAAGATCCTGCTGATAGTGCACTCTCTCCCATGGGTCGCCAAGCACAACGCGCATATCGAGCACTTTGGAAAAATAATCCGCAATGCCCGGCAAGAGCGCCGTGCCACCGGTAAGAATAATCTTTTCAATCACTCCGGTAGCTTTTTCAGAAGGCTTTACCGCATGGTCGCGATACAAATCGAGCGTATAACGGATTTCATGAAGAATTGGTTCGATGCTGCTTTTTAAAATATCGGGTACGCCCCCGGCGCCAGCAGATTCATCATAGGACAATAGACCGATGTCGCGCTTCAACTGCTCTGCTCTTTTTTGATTGATATTAAGGCTGTTCATAATGGCTCTCGTCATAGCATATCCGCCCGATTCAATACTGCGCCCCAAAAACGGTACTGAGTTTTCCACAATGATAAGGTCTGTCGTTGCGGCGCCGATTTCCACAATCATATGCTCCCCGGTATCATCGCCCACAAGCGCTCGTGCTATCGCAAACATTTCCGTTTCCAAACTTTTCAGGGTTAGGCCGCTCTTTTGAAAGATCTCCGTGTACCGATTCACCATTTCCCGCGAAGCTCCCGTTACCAATATCTTGTACTGTGGTTGGTCTTCGCCTTCTTTTGGCTCTTCTTTCTTTTTCTTTCCGACCGAAATACCCAATCCTCCCTTCTTCGGAGGCGCGTTCAGTATGCGGTAATCGAGAACGATTTCCTCAAGCGGTAAAGGAATGATCTTTTTAGCTTCCCAATGTATCGCAGAATCGAGCTCTTCCTTCTTCATTGTCGGCAACGTCATGAGCGATGTGAAAACGGAATACGTCGGTAATGCCGCGATTGCGGACGACGTACTGCACTGGCTCTTTTGATGAATCTGATTAATAAAATGTGCGATTGCTGTTGTGTCCTGACGCTCAATACCAAGAATCTCTCCCTCGAAATGGTCCACAAATCCATAGGTCACAAGCTCCGCCTTGCCGTCTTTTTTCTGCAATTCAATAAGCTTAATGCTTGATGTGCCGATATCAACGCCAATGACATTTATTTCTTTTTTTCCAAACAGTCCCATTGTGGTTAAAATCAAAAAATAACGCTTCATTCGCCCCTACGGAATAGTATACCATATAACAATATCTACGGCGACCAGGTTGGCATTCTTTTCATCACATCGGATAATCCCGGGGGCATACTCACAAGCAATCTGCCGTCATAGTTGATCTCTTCAGAACCATCTCCCTCATATACGCGCTCAAAAACAAATCCTTTTGCGATCATCATTCCATTAATTTGAAGCGGCATTGCGCCACTTGGCGCAAAAGAACAGTCATTGCCATTGCTTGCTATCGCACCTGCAGCTGTGCGCGTCGTTTCATATTTCCCCGTACCCGTATAGGTCTTGTTTTCGGCAAAAAAAACGCCGACGGCTTGAGCGGCATACTCATTAACACTCTGGCCCATACAATCATTAAAGAAGATATTCCCCGTTACGCCTGAAGCGTCATCGCCTTTCTTTAGCACAATCCACGCAACGGAAGGAAGTTTTTCGAGGCGATTAACCTGTGATTGTTCGTAGTACACACTTGCATCAATCTTCAAATTACCGCCATTAACGACAAACGTCACTCCCCCCTTTCCAATAGCTGCATCAGCAACATTCAAAAATTTCATTGGGTTGGTGATGTGGAAATTTTTATTATTCACGACAATGACAGTATTTGCCAGCGCATTGCAATTTTGCACTCCCCCAACAAGATTACAGCCATTTCCACCATCAAGAATCGCATCGGTAATTTCAGCATCGGGACTTTCAAGCACTTTCACCGCGTTACCGTAGGAGTTTTTATTCGCGGCATTCCTTTTAATAAGCTTTCCGATGTCGAGAGAACCTATGGAGCTGCGCAACACCGCCGATGAAGCATCTGCGCCCTCCGGCCGTTTTAAAACAGGCTGAGTCACTTCGCGCTTTCCAGTGTCATCATCGGAATACGTTACGGGAATTTTTTTTGTTCGCCGCTGTTTTTTAAGCTGCTTTGATTCCTTTTCTTCATCGGTATCACTATCGCTAGAGTCCTCCTTTATTTTTTTTGAAAATTGCTTGCATGCCGCCGCACTCATCTCGCGACATAATTCCTGCCAACTAATATTTTTTTTGGGAGTATAAATAAGAAAATCAACGGTTGACACATTATTTTCGCTTCCGCTGCCAAAACCGGAAAGGCTGTAGACATTCCCTCCCCCCACATGAACGCCGGGACCCACATAAGACGTTTTCCATCTCGATGTTTGTTTGGTGCGATTATAGCTGAAGTTATTGATGTCTTCGATGCAGAGCGTAATAAGCGCATCGCGATTCTGGAGCGGATCAAGAGCAACGATACCATCGGCCTTGCTTTCGCAAATTGCTCTGTCAGCTTCTGCAATCGTACTGCCGGAAAATACAATCCAGCCGACCGTCGCATTCCATGCCTTTCCTTTAAATTCGTTTTTGGCCGGATCGTAGAAAAGGCCGTATTCACTTTTTCGCTGATCCCCTTCTTTTGTATCACATCCTGTCTGTTGATCCGAATCTGCCACCCATGTATCCGGAGAAAGGCACACCCAGCCGTTATCATCTTTTTTGCCTGCCAGTGAAAGTATTTTCACCCACCCCTTCACTTTATTCGCAGCTGTTTTATTGCATTCTGCTTCAAGCTCTCTCCGTAAGTCATCGTTTTTCTTTGCCTGTTCGGCTGCCTTTGTGGTGCATTCCGCCGGACTCGGATCCTTATATACCTGTACGATCGGTTCCCTGTTATTTGGCGCCTTATCCGCACTCGCATGATCCTTACACGTTTTTCCCCAACAAATATAGCCGAAGCGCGACCATGACCACCCAGTGACTTCTCCGATCGGAGAACCCTTTCGCACGTATTTCAATCCAAGACCGCAAGAACGTTTTGTATTCCCAAGATTGATATCAAAATTGTTTGCAATCCAGCCGATGGTGGAGTTCCAGGCCTTTCCGCCAAGTTTTACGGCATCGCTTCCCGGAATGCAGCCATCATCAGCAGCAACAACAATGGTGCTAATATAGACCGACAAGACCGCTAACAATACCCCCAAAGTGGCAATGCTTACGAAAAAAAGTATTTTAGTCCGCATGAGGTGTCGAATAAGTTATAATCAGCTTGATTTTCCCCTTCAAATAGTATATCCTATTTTTATGGAAATACCTACCCAAAGCATGCAAGAACTCATCGAGCAATCGACTACTCATTTGCATAGAGTTCTTGTTCAGGCTGCACAACTAGCAGCAGCGCAAGGAAAGAAGAAGATCGAGCCTTCCCATTTGTTTTTTGGCATCACCAATGAAGCTGAGATTTTCATTACACACCTGGTGGCGCGCGACATCGAGCTTCCTGCAATACAATTACCCAAAAGCCGCGTTGATCTCTCTCAAAAAAGCCGTAAAATTCTCGAAAGCGCGGCCCTGTTGGCTCAAAACTTCCATCATACGCTCATGGATATTCCCCATCTTTTCATGAGCCTTCTCTCAAGCAAGGATGACGATATTCAAGGCATCCTCAAGGGATACCAAATCGATCCGCAACGGGTCTATACCCATCTTGAATCTATTTTGAAAAACTCCGCTACAATCGGGGATTTGCTTGATTATTTCATGCCGCAAGCGGAGCACGCTGATGCCCAACAAGAAAACACTCAGCATACTCATGATGCGCAGCAGCCTGCAAAGGTTCGGAGAATCACCGCGCTTGAATATTTTTCCACCAATCTCACGGACAAAAACCTGTCTGCTCACATCGATCCGGTTATCGGGCGTGAACAAGAAATCGAGCGGCTCATGCGCATCTTGGCACGGCGGACCAAGAATAATCCAATACTTGTCGGTGCCCCGGGCGTAGGAAAAACTGCCATTGTGGAGGGGCTCGCCAAGCGCATTGCGGAAGGAAATGTGCCATCGGTGTTTCGCTCAAAAAAAATCTGCTCCCTCAATCTCACATCACTTGTCGCAGGGAGCGCATTCCGCGGTGAGCTGGAAATGCGCTTTAAACAGTTGCTCGACGATGTGCGTCAAGACGAAAATATCATTCTATTTATTGATGAGATCCACAATCTTGTGGGTGCCGGATCGTCAAATGGCGCGCTTGATGCGGCAAATATTTTAAAACCGGCGCTTGCGCGCGGAGAGCTGCGTTGTATCGGCGCCACAACTCCCCAAGAATACAAAAAATATATCGAAGAAGATCCGGCGCTCGAACGCAGATTTCAGCCGATACGCATTGAACAGCCGTCATTGGATGAATCGATTGCCATCATCCACGGACTTATTCCGCACTATGAAGAATACCATCGGGTAACCGTATCTCCCGAAGCAATCCGCGCATCAGTACATCTTTCCGACCGGTATATCACCGACAAAAACCTGCCAGACAAGGCCATTGATCTCATTGATGAGGCAGCTGCAAAAGTGAAGATAGAATCAGCGCGCTATCCCCTCATCCAATCACTCGAACAAGCTGAATACCAGGCAAGCGAACTTGTCAAACAGCGCAAAGCCCACTATGCGCAAAACGAGCTTGTCCGCGCCAATTTCGTGCAAATTCAAGAAGCGGAAATTCAAATGGTGATCCAACAACTTCACAAGGAACTCGGCTCGGGAGATAGAAAAACAGTCGGCATCATTACACCCGATCGGATTGCAGACATTATTTCTTCCACTACCGGCATACCCATCTCTTCGCTTATCAAAAACGAGCGCGAAGAACTGCTCAATCTTGAAGATCTTCTCTCAGAAAAACTCATAGGCCAACAGGAGGCGAAGCGACTGGTCGCGAATGCCCTGCGGCGCGCCAAAACGGGCCTGCGGCCAAAGGGGCGTCCGATTGCGTCATTTCTGTTTTTGGGGCCAAGCGGCGTAGGAAAAACAGAACTTGCAAAAGAACTTGCGCATCTGATGTTTGGCAAGCAGGGCTTGATAAAACTTGACATGTCCGAATTTTCAGAAAGCTTCACCATTTCAAGGCTGATCGGGGCGCCATCCGGCTATATCGGATATAAAGAAGGCGGACGGCTGACGGAAAGCGTCAAGGCGCATCCGCACTCACTGGTCTTATTTGATGAAATAGAAAAAGCCCACCCGCGCATTCTTAATATCCTATTACAAATTCTTGAAGATGGCTGCCTTACGGATGCCGCCGGCAAAAAGGTGGATTTTTCAAATACCCTTATTATCCTTACATCAAATATCGGCGCGAAGCTTTTCTCGGAAGACAAGCGTCTTGGATTTGCATCGTCAACGGAAAAAAACTATGGCATCCCCCATGATTCCATTCAAAAAGAATTAAAAGAACATCTCAGTCCGGAACTGCTCAGTCGCCTTAGTCACACAGTGATCTTCAATGCGCTTGCAAGCGAGGATCTTGCCAAAATAGCCGAACTTCATATGGGTTCAACCAAAGAAAGGCTCAAAGAGCAAGGGATAGGCCTTTCTTGGACGCCAAAATGCCTAAACTATGTCATTAGTAAGGCGCAAGAAAATGCGAGTCATGGAGCGCGGCATATTCGAACGATTATCGAACAAGAAATAGAACACGGCATTGCCGAGTTATTACTGAAAAATCCGGATAAGCACGGAACGGTTCTCTGTGATATCCGAAAGAGTTCGCTAACTACAAAATGGAAATAATAGTGTATACTTAAGGAGGAGGCATCATGGCATCACAAGCACTTGCGCAAGAGCAAGAAATGCAACAACAGGCGCAATTTCAACAGATGCAGATGCAGCAGCGAAGTATTTCGCTTCAAAGCATTGCAGTCTCGCGACGGCGAAGAATGGCGCAACGTTTACTGCAAAAAGCTGAGTTTAGACGAAACCGCGCATCAGAACATGACGATACGTACTTTCAATTCTTGTTTAGTTTTGCAAGTGTTACGGACGCAGCTGATGCATTTGACGGTATTTTAGGGCTTATCGTCATGATATTTACCTTTTGGGTACCGGGCGTGATCGTTGCTCTTTTTGTATGGGGACCTCGGCATTACACATGGGAAGGAGATACCGGCAGCATCTTACTGCGCCTGGCTCAGTTTGTGATTAAACTCACTCCATGGGGAAGGGCTCTTCCCGTAAATAGTTTTAACGTCATGGTGCATTGGATTACTTCCATAGAACACAAAGAAAAAGACCTTCTCATGGCCCATACGTATGAAAAATTGGCAAAAAAAATTTTGAAACGTAAGCGATAGTTACTATGAATTGGAAACGCATTCTTCTCATCATCGGGTTCATTCTCCTAGTCATCGTTATTACAATACTTCTCTACTTTCTTTTTTTTGCGCCAAAAAAACCGGTAGTGCCTGCCTTGCCGCCTGCAGTACCGACCGGAGGCTTACCCACAATTCTGGGTGCTGAGCGCCCCATTCCAACGCCAGTAGCACCTGCCGCGCCGACCACACCAACTGGCCTTGCTCCAGGCATACCTATTGTAGGAGCTGAACTTCCGCCGACTGCTCAACTTGCCCAGGGAGGCCCCGTGAAAATGGCGATACTCGAAACAAATCGAAACATCAATCCAAAACTTTCTTCGGATGGGCAAAGTATTGTAACGTTTGACTCCTCAACCGGCAAAGTGTACCGAGTTACGCCGAATGGCGTTCTTGAGCCGCTTACCGATCAGTCATTCACCGGTGCATATAATGTAAAATTCTCTCCGCAGTCAGATAAGGCGGTGTTTCAATTCCCCGACACATCGAATATTGTCTATGATTTTACAAACAAAAAATCATATGTTCTTCCAAAACATTGGGACACATTCGATTTTTCCCCTGCAGGAGACCAACTTGCATTCAAAAGCCTTGGCGACGACCCGGACAACCAGTGGCTTGCCATTTCCAACATCGATGGCACAGGAGCCCGCGGCATTGAGCATATGGGTGCTAAAGCGGGTTTGTTCACTCCAAGCTGGTCACCATCGGACCAGATCATCGGCTCATTCCGTGATGGCGTTGACTTCAACAGGCAGAAAATATTCTTTATTGGGAAAAACAAAGAAAATTTCAGAAGCATGATCATCGACGGACGAGGCCTGGAATACACTTGGTCGCCTGACGGGGATAAAATTCTCTACAGCGTCTATTCCACACAATCGGAGTACAATCCGGAACTTTGGCTTATCGATGCCATCGGCGAATCCATTGGCAACAACAAACGGCATATCACCGTTCAAACATGGGCGCACAAATGCACTTTTACGGATAATAATAATGTCTATTGCGCTGTGCCGAAGGAACTTATCACAGGAGCGGGACTTCTACCATCCTATGGCGACACAGGGGAAGATGTGATTTACAAACTCGACCTTACGACAGGGACAAAAACAAAAATCGCCGAACCGTCGGAACGGCACACCATCAGCAGTATTATCGTTTCCAAAGACGAATCGGTACTCTATTTTACGGATAAGGACACGGGGCAGATTTACAAGATCGACTTGAGATAGCAGCCCTTTCGTGTCGAGGGAGGATTTCATGGCTCGACTATTACTTTCCATTATCATATTCGCTTCAATAGGTTTTTTTTCTATTCCAGCGATTGCATTGGCGGCTCCCATTGAATCAACAAGCGCCATTCCCGAACCGCCGCTCATACACCTTCAAGTTCCGCTAGGAGATATCACGGGGTTCAGCAAAGAAGGGGGTGGGGAAAACATCACTGCCTATCTTGCAATTGTCTACCAATGGCTTATACGGGCGGCTGTGGTGCTTTCCACCCTCATGTTTGTGATCGCCGGCTTCATGTGGCTCACAGCGGGAGGAGAGTCGGGACAGATTAAAAAAGCGCATGAGATTATTAAAAAAACGCTCGTCGGACTTGTTCTTGCATTCGGATCCTACGCCATCCTTTGGAATACTAATCCAAAACTTGTCGCGCCACTGAATCTGCATCTTGATGACATTAAAAACCAGGAACTTACAATAGAAAAGGTGCCTCTTACAGAATCATGTGAAGAAATTTGCAAAAAAAAGGCTGAGAGTAAAGGAGGCTCATGGACATCATCCGGCGGCACTCCTGAAGCATGTACGCCAGGCACGGAGACTACCGTAAATCTAACAGTTGAAGCATGCGTGAAAGGAACGGAGCTTGTCTGTAAATGCACATTTCTTATACAGACCGCTGGAGCACCAAATTGCAGAACAAACGGATGCGGCTCACAATATTTTTGTGAACCTACAAGTAATACCTGTAAAGATCGCTTAGCAGAAAATGCACTGTGTGATCTTACAATTCCAAATCATTGCGCTAATGGACTCATTTGCAAGGATGATTCGGGACAGAAAAAATGTACCAAAGATGTCGTGGCGACAGAGCAAGGAACTTGTTGCTATCAGACATACCAGGCAGGGAAAGATACTTCTGGGGCTGATGTGGATCTTCCGGTTGCCCAAGAACCAGCAACAATGTCGTATGCTGATTGTATGGCGAAGGGACCAACTCGAGTAACAGGCACTAACAAATCATGGTGGTTTTGCAAAAGTATCATACCGGCAGCAACGGCGTGTGGAACACGACGAGACATTTCAGCGGCATTTCCATCCGTTAACCTTCCTCAACCGGACGGAACCCTTAAGGCTGGCACGGCAACGGAATGGGTTCCCCATAGTGTAGCCCCTGCAAATAACTGCACACTATTCAGATATGGCACAAGCCCCACTCCGTTCTAAAATTATGAAAAGATTTTTTGGTATTTTATTTTTAATGTCGATCTTGCTGTCACTTTCTTTTGCGACAACTTTCGCTGCAGATCAAACTATTAAGCTCCAAGTACCCGCCCCATCAATCGGCACTGACCTCACGCTATGCAGCGGATCCGGCAGCGACATCACCTGCAATGGCATTGCGGCATACATCACAGCAATTTATGAATGGCTCATCCGCATCGCCATTGTTCTTGGAGTTCTCACACTTACTATTGCGGGGTATTTCTGGATGACGGCGCGAGGAGACAAAAAGCAAACCGAAAAAGCCGTCACAATGGTTAAGAATACGCTCTGGGGCATTGTTCTTGCTCTCGGATCCTATGCACTTCTCTGGGCAATCAATCCGAATCTTGTGCAGTTTGGCGCGTTAAATCTTGGGAAAATTAAGCAGATGGAACTTGAAATTGATATGCCTGATCCAGGCCCCATGTTACCAACTCCCGCACCAAGCACCCCTCCCGGATCAGCAATTGTTACCCCCCCTGCAGCTCTAAGCCATAGCGGACCAGCAACAAACACTGATGTGCGACCCTATAATGGATCATTCATCAGTAGAAAAGCAGGTACATCTGGTCAACTCTACAAAGTCACAGCAGCAGCGTTTGAAAATGCGGCAAGTATCTGTGGTCAAAAACACAATCTCACTATTCCCGTTACCGATGATTGGCGCAGCGTTCAAGACCAGGAACGGCTCTATGCGGCATATCGTGCTGGTACTGGTAATCCTGCGTGTAACCCCCACAAAACCCCTGGCGTAGTAAGCTGCCCCCATACGTCCGGTATGGCTCTTGATTTAACAGTGAGGACAGTGAGCGATGCAGTGTACCAGAAGATTTCTGAGTGTATGAAAGAAGCTGGCTTTTGCAGACTTACGGGTGGCTACCCATGTGAACCATGGCATTTTGAATTTCCAAAACGATCCCCTGCATGTAATCCAAGTTTTGACCCCGGCTATCGCGTAACATCAAGAAATGGTTGCGGCACTCCGCACTAACTATGCGAAGAACATTCCGCTTAATCGGTATCCTAATCATCTGCGCCACTGTACTGGCTTTTGGATATATTGCATTTGCAGATGTTACTTTCAAACTTCAAGTTCCCCTTCCCGATTATCCGCAAAGTTCTATCGACTTGTGCACGGGCAGTGCTACTGTCGAATGTTACGGAATTGCACAATATATTAAAATAGTCTATGAGTGGCTTATCAGGCTTGCAGTTGTGCTCGGCGCGGCAGCACTGGTGATTGCGGGATTACTTTGGCTCACTGCCGCAGGCGATTCGAAACGCGTGGACACTTCAAAGTCAGTCATTAAAAATACACTTATCGGACTTATACTGGCATTCGGATCGTATGCGCTTCTCTGGACGATCAATCCGAATTTGGTAGATCTCAAAGGATTGCAACTTGGAAAAAAGATAGAAGAAATGGAGATTAAAATGGAATGGGTGTCAACCGAAGAAAGTGATTCTGTTATTACACCTCAGGAGGCAGCCCAACAAGATGCAGCTGCGCTTGCTGCAGCTGCAACAGGAACTCCAGGCGCAGCTCCCGGAGCTGTTGGAGGAGGTACCAATGGTGTTCCGCTTTTTAAACAAAGAAATTACAGAGCTTTTTCATATGGCAGTTGCGGGACTATTAGTTCAGCTGGCTGTGGCCCAACTTCAACAGCGATGGTTATGAAATTCTATGGCAAGAATGTTACACCGGTTGATGTTGCAAGGTTATTTGAAGGCGCAAACGTTCGTCAGTGTAATGGTTCCTGTTCGCCGACAAAATGTACATGCTGTGCAAATCAATGGCATGCCTTTACCGACCGACGAACTGTTGGAGCTCAGGGTCTTAAGGGCGAAATTATTTCGGGAAAAAATGCAGTACTCTCTTTACTCCAACAGAATAAGCCTATTGTAGCAAGTATGGGGCCTAGTATTTTTACAACAGGTGGTCATTTTATTGTTCTGACGGGTATTGCGCCAAATGGAAATATACTTATTAATGATCCTGCAGGAAATCATCCCCAAGCTACACAGGAACAAGTATTTCCCTACATGAAGGGAGCATGGTACATCCACCCCTAACCGTTATATGAAAAAAATTTTTCAAGCTTTCATACTCATTGCGGTTTTTTCTACAATCACAAGCATTTCACATGCAGCTGTTTCCTACACATTCCAGGTTCCTGTTCCGGGACTTTCTGAAACAATCGAGCTGTGCGAAGCAAACCAAGCATTGCTTTCGTGCGGCGGAATTGTCAAATATATCATTGCCGTGTACGAATGGATCATCAAGCTTGCTGTCATAGCAGCTGCGTTGATTGTCACAATAGCGGGATTCCGATGGATGCTTGCACGAGGCGACAGTGGCGCAATCACCGAAGCAAAAAAAATGATTTCCAATACGTTTGTCGGACTTATCTTGGCGTTCGGCTCGTATACTCTTCTTTTTGCGATCAATCCTAAGCTTGTTACCTTCGGTCCCATGGGACTTGCCGCAATCGAACGAAAAGAATTGGAAATTGAGATGGAAACTCCTGTCGTCAATCCGAATTTCGATGAAATCAGCCAAACATCCATACAGGATCCCGGATCAATCATCACGCGGATCAACCAGCTTATGCCTCTCTATAAAAGCGTTGCTCAAGCAATGAATGTTCCTTGGGAACTTTTGGCCGCCCTTCATTATCAAGAAGCAGGGAATAGGCCTGATAAATCGATGCTCAACGGTTTTGCGATCTGCAATAACAGGGATAAATCAAGTTGCCCATATTGCCAACAAGGAGCTACGCAGGAAAATGACTATAAATGCGCAGCAAAACTTCTGCATCAAAAAGCAAATATGTCGGGATTTCGTGATTTTCCAAGATATAGCTATCGGGGGAAATTTATTCTAAATCAGAGTTCGCCTATCGCCGCAGACCCGTCAAGTGCCATTGCCAATATCATGTTTCGATACAATGGCGTATGTCCAAAAGTAAACAATCAGTGTCAAGATATTACCGGATCTGCATATATTATGAACATGCTCACTCCCACACTTGTGAATATGCCATTCGAAGGCAGACTTGACAGTTCATGCAAATCGACGCAGCCCGGCTGCATTATCAAAAAAACATGGGGTAATCGCGATGGCGCACTTCGCTTTATCCTTCGTCTCAAAAATCCGGCAAATTTTGACGGAACAGGAAAACTCGTTAAGATGGACTAAATGTATAGTATACTTGACAGATAGTTTGGTTTTATGTATACTATAAATATATGATAAAGCGAAAAATTCAAGCTCTTATTGAAAAAAGGGTGCAATCACCAGAAACAATTGTCGTTACTGGAATGCGGAGAGTTGGCAAAACATCTCTCCTCCATTCTCTCTTTGAAACAATTTCCTCACAAAATAAACTTTTTTTGGACCTTGAAAATCCTCTCAATCAAAAATATTTTGAAAAACTTGACTACGATGCGATAATATACGAACTCTCTTCTCTCGGACTCTCCTTCAAAGAACGCGCCTATGTCTTTTTGGATGAGATACAGTATCTCAAGACAATGCCGTCTATTATAAAATATCTTTCCGATCATTATCCGATAAAATTTTTTCTGACTGGTTCCGCGAGTTTTTACCTCAAAAATCTTTTCACCGAATCATTATCAGGACGAAAAATCATTTATGAACTTTTTCCGCTAGACTTTGAGGAATTTCTTCTTCTCAAAAAAGAACGTCTTATCATTCCACATGATCCATCAATAAGCGAATCCATCTATACTCGCTTCCAAACGCTCTATAGGGAATACGTTGAGTATGGCGGATTCCCCGGAGTTGTAGCGAAACACTCGTTTCAAGAGAAGAAAGAGCTCTTGAATGACATATTCACATCTTATTTTGAAAAAGAAGTTTTGCAGCTTGGTGATTTCAGAAAAAATACCGTACTTAGAGATCTCATTCTTCTCCTTTTCCAACGGGTCGGAAGCCGCATTGAATACCAGAAACTGAGCAATGAGCTTGGAGTTTCCCGGATCACCATTAAGGAATATATGTCTTTTCTAGAGCAAACATATCTCTTTTCACTGATTCATCCCTATTCAAAAAGCAGAGACAGGGAAATTCGAGGCATGCCAAAACTATATTGTATTGACAGTGGGCTCGTCAATCATTTTGGTGCCGTTGATGAAGGATCCCTGATTGAAAACACAATCTTTCATCAACTTCGCGTTCGGTCGAATGATATTCATTACTTCCGCAAGAAAACAGGAGCTGAAATAGATTTTATTGCTGACAAAAGGGTTGCGTATGAAGTAAAACGAAAAGCTTCGATACATGATATGCGCTCACTTCAAAGGCTCGCCGCTGATTGCGATATTAGTGACACGACACTTATATCCTATCTCTATACTCCGTCCGTTCCTGTACAATACGGATTTCAAATATAACCATGAAGCTTCTCCAACAAAATAAATACAACAAAGAACTTTTGCAGGCGCTTGGTGACTCTTCCACGATTACTGCTCATGGGATTGATCAGCGGAATAAAAAGCACCCGCTTAAACTTTTTTTTCTAGGCTTTTTATTTTTAACATTCCTGTCATTTTCATCATACAGTGTTCATGCTTTTTTGGAACATTTAAGCAACAATCGGATTCCTGACGAATCATCAAGTATGAGTAACCAAGTAGACATTCTGGATGGCAGCATTGCGCAAAGCGTTAAAGAAATCATTAATGAAAAGATGAAACTCTATGAACGCCAGGATAACTACTACTATGGCGATCTTTTTGAAAGTGCTGCTACATTGTGCCTCCAGCATGATAGCGAATGTTTTTCAGAGTATATCTTTTCTTCCTACCTCGATGAACTCATTTCAAAATCACGAAATATACACACTCTTAGACAGGCAATACAGCCATTTGATCTCATCAATGCATATAATTCTTTCTACGATGATCTTGATAATGATGGTGAAGCAGAACTTGTTGCCGTATTGCCGGATTTCCTGAATCGAATGTATCTTGAGATAATGATCATAGATCAAAAAAATAATTCTTTACATACTACAAAAACGCGACTAGAAAGACCTTACGGCTGGGGAGCGCCCCGTATTATTGACTTGTCCGGTGATGGTACACCAGAGATCATTATATTCTCTACTGGCGGAAGGCAAGATATTCAGGCGTACGTTTTTCAGTACACACACCCAGAGTTGAAAAAAATCTTCGATCTTGAGCGAGGATATCTTCGTGCAGATATTATTTTTTCAAATAGAAATCACAACCTTATTCCCGAAATTATCGTAAGGGGCGAACAGTATGGCACAGAGTGCATGGCGTGTGATCATAAAAAAATAGAAGAAGTCTTTGAGTATAACCCCTCCTCAAAGAAATTTGATCTGCTATCGAGTATATGAAAATTTCCACTCTCTTTATCTGTTCCCATTGCGACGCACAAAGCCAGAAATGGTCCGGGCGCTGTCTTGACTGCGGCCAATGGGGAACGCTTCATGAAGAATCGAAGGGCGCGGTTGAACAAAAAAAACAAAAAGGCGCCTTATCAGCAGATGCCGTTCCGCTCTCTCATATCGAAATGAGAAGTACACCGCGTATCAAAACTGGAATTGAAGAATTCGATCAAGTTCTTGGTGGTGGGATCGTTCCTGGAAGTTTCATCCTGCTCGGCGGAGAGCCGGGAATTGGTAAGTCTACACTTCTAGCACAGATATCACTCGCACTTCCATCAACCGCCGAGAGTCCCATCCTCTATGCGTCCGGCGAAGAATCCGGTCAACAAGTAAAAATGCGCTATGAGCGCATGCAGTTCAAAAGCTCATCAAGTGACTCAATTCTATTCATCGGGGAAACTGATGTTGATAAAATATGCGGCAGTATTCGAAAAGAAAAACCACTTCTTGCCATCGTAGATTCCATCCAAACCGTCCACACCAACGACGTGCAAAATGAAGCTGGAAGCATTACCCAAGTGCGCGCATGCACGGTGAAGCTTTTGGAAACGGCAAAACAAACGGGAAGCGCTGTGATCATCACTGGGCATGTGACTAAAGAAGGTACCGTAGCCGGGCCCAAAACACTTGAGCACTTGGTAGACACCGTACTCTATCTCGAAGGCGATCAAAGCCACTACTACCGCCTTCTTAAAACAGCAAAGAACCGCTTTGGTTCGACCAATGAACTCGGTGTATTTGAAATGACTGATAAGGGGCTCTGTGAAGTAACGAATCCAAGTCAAGCATTCATATCTGCTGATGAATCAGGCGTAGCGGGAACTGCTACAACTGTGGTACTCGAAGGAACTCGCGCCTTTCTTGTGCAAGTACAAGCACTCTGCTCAAAAACATACTTCGGCTACCCCCAACGGCGCGCTGTGGGGTTTGATACCAACCGCTTACAGCTTCTAATCGCAGTACTCTGCAAACGATACGGCCTCAATCTCGGTGATCAGGATATTCATCTCAATATCGTTGGTGGGTTCAAGATTTCTGAAACAGCCGCTGACTTGGCCGTGTGTACCAGTATCATGTCGGCATATCAAAATAAAACAATCGCGCCAAAAACAATTATCATGGGAGAGGTCGGGCTTTCGGGAGAAATTCGACCCGTCTATCTCATGGAAAAAAGACTCAAAGAAGCGGAAAAACTAGGATTCACGCATGCCATTATTCCTAAAACAGAGAAGGCAATTCCGTCAAAAATGAGCTTGCAGATTGTGAGGCATATCAAAGAACTGGAACTTTAGCTACTCTAAACGCACTTCCTTTTGATACGCGCCAAGCTGCTCAATGACGGCAGGATATTTTTCAATAGTTTCAATCATTTCCTTTGCCGCTAGACGAGCTTTTTGTATCAAGTCATGATCGGCCAAGGATGCGATTTTGAGATCGGGCAATCCCGATTGCCGATAGCCATAGAGTTCTCCGGAACCTCGAAGCTTCAAATCCTCTTCGGCCAAGGCAAAGCCGTCATTGCATGCCACTAATGCTTTGAGTCGTTGTGTTTCTTCTTTGCTTTCGTCTGTCGGCAGTAAAAAACAATACGATTGATGACTCGACCTCCCGATGCGCCCCCGAAATTGATGTAATTGTGCCAATCCAAATCGCTCTGCGCCTTCGATCATCATGATGGCGGCATTGGGAATGTCGATACCGACTTCTATAATCGATGTGGCAACAAGAAGTGAAATGGCTCCTTTTGAAAAATCATGCATGACTTCTTCTTTCTTGTCGCTTCGCATTTTTCCATGAATGAATCCTATTGAATAATCTTTAAATAGAGAATCCTTCAAGCGCCTATATTCCTGTGTCACGGAACGCACGCCGAAAGCATCGGATGGATCGATAAGGGGGCATAGGATAAATGCCTGCTTTCCTTGCGCAATCATTTTTTTTACGAATGCATAGGTCCACTCGCGATAGCGCGCAGGCACAAGTTTTGTGATTATTTTTTTTCTTCCGGCTGGCATCTGATCAATAATCGAAATGTCAAGGTCGCCGAATATGGTAAGGGCAAGCGATCGCGGAATAGGCGTTGCGGTCATAAGAAGGAGGTGCGGCATGTACTCTACTGCTTGCTTATTTCGTATCCATTGCCGTTGTTTTGCGCCGAACCGATGCTGTTCGTCAATAACAATCAGTCCACTGTTTTTAAACTGAATCTTTTCCTCTAACAGCGCATGAGTACCGACAATAATATCACTTTCTCCACGAGCAATAGATTCAATCAACGCCTTTTTTTCTTTATTTTTCAGTAAGGGTACTTCTTTAGGTTGTTCAGTTGATAGTACATGACTGGAAGTGAGCAATGCAATCCGCACTCCAAATGCCTTTAATAGGACGTTTAACGTTTCAAAATGCTGGTATGCCAATAATTCCGTAGGAGCCATGCATATTGCCTGATACCCCGAAGAAACCACATGAAGCATGGCTGCTGCAGCAACAACCGTTTTACCGGATCCGACATCTCCCTCCAAGAGGCGATTCATGGGGATATCGCGCTGTATGTCATCAGTTATTTCTTGAAGTACCCTTGCCTGAGCTTGCGTCAATGAAAAGCGAAGTGAATGGATGAATGATTTTTGAATAGTGCTATCAATTGATATGCAAGGCGCACGAAATACCGAAAGATTTTTTCTGGACTGCAATGACACCAACTGCAAAAGCAAAAGCTCGTCAAACTTCAAACGCTTGCGAGCAGCTGACCACGCATCCTGATTGGCTGGAAAATGAATTGCGCTTAATGCTTGAGGGTACTCCATCAGCCCTTCACAATGCCCAAACGCAGAAGGGACCCATTCTTGAAGTTCGGGCAAGCACCGATCAAGCGCTTGTTTTACCAATGATCGAAATATTTTCTGAGATACAGATTCGCCAAGCGAATACACAGGAACACATCGCCCCGTATGCACTGTTTCTTGTGCACTATGCAGCTTTTCATACGCAGGGCTAATGAGTTGAAAATCAAAAAAATGATCGCTTACCTTGCCGGCTAAAGATATGGCATCGCCACACTGTATATTTTTTATCAAAAATGGCTGATTAAACCAAATTGCCTTGATGCTCCCCGTGTTGTCCGCAACGAGAGCCTCAGTAATAATTTTTCGAGTGCGTGGCGAGCGGCGATTCGCAATCAACTGGACTGTTCCCGAAATTGTTACTTGCATACCCGGACGGATATCCGCAATGGAAATATGGATTGAAAAATCATCAATGCGGTAGGGGAAATACTGCAAAAGATCGCGGCATGTCGTAATGCCCCGTTTTTTTAGAATTTTTTGGTAGCGCGTACCCCATCCGCCGAGAACCGAAATGGGCGCTTCAAGAATAGCCATAATTATCTTTTCACTGCACCCGCCAGGAATCGAACCTGGATCACAAGCTCCGCAAGCTCGCATTCTATCCTTTGAACTACGGGTGCAAAGAAAAAACAATCACAACTCGGCTAACGAGTCGAATGGCTTTAGGGTATTATATTTTAAGAAATCGCGCAAGGCTCTCCCACATGTTCTCGTGCTTATTGCCCTCATGCTCATCGATAAAGTTTAACAAATACAGCCTGACGCTATTGGGGTCAACAGTGTGCATCCTCACGGGAAACTCGGAATGCCATCCCCGCTTTTTGTGAAGATAGAGGACATACTGTTCATTCGGGATTTCAACAATGCGAAAACGGTCAAGATCATTAAACTCATAGCGCTTATCTCCGATCACAATGCCCTCTTCATCGATTTCGCACGTAATTACCTGCGGTTGATAATAATGCCTTAAAAAAAGAATGATTGCGGTCAGAGTGACGATAATGCCAAATAAAAAGTTCTGACTCCAATAGCTATATACGACAAGCAAGCCGACAACAACACCGGCAATGATGTACCAAAGCGTACCGCGGTCATACTGCTCGTATTCGGGAATATCCCAAGTAAATGCTGTTGTACGTGGCATAGAGAGTATCGTTATTCAAATACAGTATACCATACTGCGCTTCGGAGAGGGAGGGATTCGAACCCTCGGACCCCGTGAAGGGTCAACATCTTAGCAGGATGCTCCATTAAACCACTCTGGCACCTCTCCAGCAACTCGTGTCAGTATATCAAAGGAGTTGCCATCGTCAATGTTGGAGAGTATGATGTAACAAATGAAATCCTTTATCAAAAAAGTTATTCCGTGGCACTTGGTCAATCTCTTTTGGCATCTGCCGAAATCCATAGTGGCTTCATGTCTCTATGGATTTCCTGCGCAAAAACTTACGGTCATCGCAGTATGCGGAACAAAGGGGAAAACAAGCACGGCATATTATCTTGACCATATTCTCACTTCAGCGGGTAAAAAATGTGCTCTTTTCTCTACTGCCGCTCTATCAATGAACGGTAAGCACGAACTTAATACTTTGAAGCTGACAACTCCAACGCCATTTTTTTTGCAACATTTTTTGCGCCGCGCGCTTCATGAAGGCTGCACCCATGCAGTCTTGGAAGTATCATCGCATGCTATCAAACAACACCGCTGTTGGGGCATTCCTTTTCATGTGGTCATACTCACCAATCTCATGTCGGATCACTTGGAATACCATGCAGATGCAGATGAGTATCGCACTATTCACAAACGCCTCATTTCAACAAAAACAATGGCACTCATTCTCAATGACGATGATCCGAATGAACAGGAATTCAAAAATCTCTCCTACCCCAAAACGCTCATTTCAACAAAAAGCGAAGCCTTTGCACAACTAATGCATCAGAACCTTCCCATCAAGGGAGGGTTCAATGTTATAAATCTTCTCATGGCGTTGGCGGCCGCGCGGGCACTCGGCATTTCGGAAGAAACCATCCACGCATCATATGCAACTTTAACCAATGCTCCCGGACGGATGGAATATATGCATACTGACAAGTCTTTCGATATTATTATCGATTATGCACATTCTCCCGACTCGCTCCGCACTTTTTTTTCTGCCCTACCAAAGCAAGAGCGTGGAAAAATTATTGTCGTATTTGGAGCATGCGGCGATCGTGATCCCGCCATGCGACCGCTTATGGGGGAAATTCTCGATAAGTATGGAGATAGTATTATCGTTACCAACGACGACACCTACTCAGAAAATCCGGATGCGATTGCCTCACAGCTCATACGTGGAATCACTGGAAAATCAGCAACGACGCTCTATCGTATCCTTGATCGTCGTACTGCAATCCATAAAGCCCTGTGTCTTGCACAACCAAATGATACCGTATGTATTTTAGGTAAAGGCGCAGAGCAATGGCAGATTATCGGCAACACTAAAATACCCTGGGATGATCGAAGGATCACGCAAGAACTTCTTCTTCAGCCATGCGCAAATACAAGCGCACAAACAGACTCGACACCGTGACTTTTTAGTATTCGTGCAGCTTCACATACTGTTGCTCCGGTAGTGCAGACATCATCAATGAGAAGCACTGACTTTGGCAATACACAATCATTACGAACGACAAAGCATTCTTTCACATTCTCTTTGCGTTCCTCCGATGAAAGCTTTGTTTGGCTTGTTGTTTTGCGATTTCTTATAAGCAGCTGCTCTTGCATGGGTATTTCAAGTATTTCTTGAATGATCTTTCCTAAAAGCGCTGCTTGGTTATATTCCCGTTCGTATAATCGTGAAGCATGCAAGGGGATGGGAATAATGCATTCCGGACGCTCACTTCCCCGCAAATCCCACACGGCCGCCATACACCTGCCCATCCATGGAGCAACACCGCGAATATTTTCATACTTCAGTGCATGAACAATGTTTTGCACACCCTTCTGCCCAAACCGAACCACGGATACGATTTGACGTATGCTGCTTGTAGTGTGACACAAATCACATACATATCCGTTGCCGCTTTCACTCCCGCACAAAGGGCAGTACTTGGTATCCGCCCGTACAAAATGAGTTCGGCATGGAGTACACGCCCAACTTCCCTCTTTTTCACAACACAGGCAATAAGGCGGAAATACGGTATCCAGTATAAAAGAGGTAAACCGACGAAGGATTGTGTTATTTCCACTCTGCGTGGTCGACAAGCCAGATATCATCTGTTTTGACAAATTTGAGCGTAACGTCTTGGTTGTATATTTTTGTATTTGCCGTCGAGCCGATCATCTCGCGTCGCTGCGTCGATACTGTCATCTCGGCAATGCCTGTTTGTTCATTAAAAATACCCATGGAATAGGAGAGCGCTTTAGTGGTTACGCCTTGATAAATCGGTTGATAGGCTTTTTGAAGCTGTTCATTAACTTTTCCCTGAGCCCATTTTTTAAAATTCTCCGTCATAAATGGCAAAAGATCGGAAAGATTTTCATAACTGCTCTGGTTTGAATAACTCCCAAACCGTTCTGCAAATGGCAATCCGATCGAAGCAAGATCCCCTTCCCCTGCAGACCGTTGCGGGGGCGGAACTGGCTGTGGAGCTGGTGTAGGCGAAGGCGTTGGAGCGGGCGAGGCTTGAGAAGAAGGTGTTGGCGATGGTGCGGGAGTTTCTATACCAACAGTGTCTTGCGTCTCCTGGCCTGCCTTACCTACAAACGACACAACGCGGACAATGGCAAAAATCACAAGAAAAAGGATGACGCCAATAAGGAGTGTGAGGATGATTTTTGAACGAAGTGTGAGATTCATACGCTAGTAATGGTACACTTATTTCTTTTCATCGGCAAATTCTTTTTTTGCCGCCTCAATTTCAAGCATTTGTCGCGGATCGGTGGTGATTAGTTGGTCTTCTGAATATGAAGCTATCACCTTCATTGCCACATGCTTTTGCCCGGCAAAGAAAATGCCTTCGCCAGGAGCGCTTTCAAGCAGTAGATACTTCTCGCCTTCAGTGAGCATAAAGGTCTTCTGAATAAGATCAATGGCGGCTGGGGACTGCTTCAGAAGCACTTGAATGGCTGAGTTGGTCAAAATTGCCTTTCCATAAGGAGATGTAAGAAAGTCATTAACATCTTGCGTGATCGTCGTGACACCCAGGTAATATTTGCGGCAGCGCTTCACAAGAGCAAAGATGAATTTCGCCGAATCTTCATATTGCATCAGCCACCATGCTTCATCGATGGTAAGAATGCGGCGTTTCAGCTGTGAACGGACGACATTCCAGATATAATTCACAATCGTATAAATCGCAATCGGACGAAGCTCGTCTTCCAAATCGCGGACGGAAAAAACAACAAGCTGGTTTGCAAGCTCTACGTTGGTCGGATGGTTCAGAAGACCGGCAAAGGTGCCATCGGTATATTTCTTCAAACGCTGCACCAATGAATGCGTGCCTTCCATACCCTCAAGCACCTCAAGAAGATCGGTAAGCGAAGGAATATCCTCCACTTTCGAAAGGTCCGTTTCCGGAGTGATGTCTTTCTTGGCATATGTTTCGAGCAGCGCTCTATCCATGACCGAATCTTCTTCTTCGGTAAGCTTGCCAAGCATCAGACGCATAAGGCCCTTGAGCGTGATCACGGCGCTTCGCAAAATATCCGTTGTTGTCGTTTGCTCGCCAACTGCGCGCGGCAAGTCGAACGGATTGATTTTGCTTTGCGAAGAAAGCGATACGTTGATATATGTGCCGCCGGTTGCATCGCAGAGATGTTGGTATTCACGCTCGGGATCAATGACGATCACATCGGTTCCCATCATCATCGTTCTAAGAATTTCCAGCTTTACGCAATATGATTTTCCCGCGCCCGAAGTGGCAAAAACAACCTGATTCGCGTTCTGCAGTGAGAAACGGTCAAACAAAATCAAGCTGTTGTTATGCCGATTGATGCCATAGAGAATGCCGTTATCCGTCGTAAGGTCGGCGGAAATAAACGGAAAGGCCGTTGCGGCCGGAGAGGTGTTCATGTTGAAATACACCTGCAGTTCATCATCGCAAAGCGGCAATGTGGAGTTGAACCCCTGCTCCGCTTGGTAGAGTACGCGTTTTGTGAAAACAAGCTTGCTGGAAAAAACAGCTTCAATGTCTTCGGTCAGCTTGTCCAACTCTTTGAGTGTATTGGCATACATGGTCACATACAACCCAATGGAGAAAAAATGCTCAGTACCCTGTGTAAGCTCATCGCGCAGTCGCTCCATATCCCGCAAGCCGATTTCTGATGCCGGATCGCGCGGCTTGCCTTTTTCCTGGCGCATGCCGATTTCCGCCTGCACGCGTCCTACTTTATCTCGAAGCTGCTTGAGTACTACGTTTGAAGCAAGCGGCGCAAAGAAAAACGACACATCAAACGATGCCGAATGGTTAATGATCGGGGCAAACCATCCGACATTGATATACCGTGGATATGCAACCACAAAGAGCGCTCGCGAAAACTGCGACCCCACTCGCACGTATGTCGGCTGTATTTCGAATGCTGCCGGCGCGATTAAATCCTTGACGGTCGCGATGCTTTTGCGGTATCGCAATTCTTCCTCCAACACTTCCCGTTGGTTGGAGAGTTTTTTTTCTTCAGGAGAGGGTCCCGCTTCTTTTTTTGTAGGAGGCGTTCTTTTGCCGGATTGTGTGGTTGGTTTGAATGGCATATGAGAAAAGAATGGCGGGTTATTCCTCTACTTGCAGCTGTTCTAAGTCTGTCATTTTTTGATGGGGAGAGGTATCGGGGTTATAGGCGATATAGAACAACTCAACAAGCGCCTGAGTATCCAGCATTTGCGCACTCAAACCCATACTGCGCAAACCTGAAGCAACCGTATTGAGCCGCTGTTCAAGGACATGCTTGCGCTTCAAAAAAGCATCTTGTTTCAAGCGGATATCTCCTGCAGCCGTGAATACTTCTTTCATTTGATGAAAAAAACCGCGCTTGCCGTCGCTCAATGGGTCGTAGGGCACAATGACAAAAAATTTCTTATCCATGATATTCCCCATTTCCACCAACTCGCTTATAAACTGTCGATAGTCGGCAATTTGAAGCTTCAGCAAATCATTTGATTGTTTCTTTTCCATTTCATCAAGCCGCGCAATGTATTTGGAGATATCGAATCGGCGCGATTGCACCAGAATCTGCATGGAAAAATCAATCGCATTCAGAAATTGCCGATACCCCTGAATAATCGCATTTTGCTCATCGTCGGATTTCAAGAAAAAATTCATCGATGACACCATGAGCACGCCGCGCAATGTGCCGTCCTTCATAATGACGACATCATTGCGGAATTCGGCAATATCAAGATACTTCTGCGTTGAAGGCGTAGATGTTGTAGCTTTCGGATTTGTTTCTGTTGCGGGTTTTCGTGCCATAGCTATTCTTCATGATACGCTCCCCCGGTGTCCAGGACAAGAGAGATGTCGTGCAAACGATGCCCTGTCACTTTCGGCGCCGATGGTGTTTTTGGAGCGATTTCTTTTAATTCGAGGTCTTCGATTGAGAGCGGTTTGTATTCTTGGCGATGCCACACGCGAAGCGATGGGCGCTTGAGGGATTGCAATACATGGAGGACAAAAAAGTGGAATGGCTGGCCGTTGATAGTCATAAATGCGATGATTCCCGCCGCGCCATTCAACAAAAGCGCGCATAGTATGAATAATTCCAGTGTCAGCATTTTATAGAGAAGATAGGTGAGGATTGCGGAAAGAAACATAATAATAAACTGCCGTACGGTGACGGGACCGAAGATCTTATCCTCATTCTCTATAAATTGCGGGACGGTTACTTGTGACATATTAACTTCGTAACATGGTACTTAAGTCGAGCAATGCGTCGAATTCTTGTTCCGACAATACTTCTTTTCCTGCGTTTTTCCGCTGTTCGATTGCTTGGGCAATAGGAACGCCCTTGCCAAAACTTTCTTTGCCGATTTCAATATACAACTGATTCACTTCAGACCGTTTCCATGCATCGATTGCCTCCATTTTTTTGGGCAAGGATTCTTTTTCCAATGATTGGATTTTATCAAAAATGCGATTTGCGGCTTGCACAGGGTTAGCAGAAATGCGCCTGAAGTCTTTGAGCGAGAATGTCTGCAACTCTTCGATCGGCCCCACAAGATGCGGAGCTTTTTTGACATCGGAAATGCTGAGTTTTTTATTTTCTTCAGAAGAACTTTGTGTCTTGCGCACTTCAACCTTAAGTGTCTGTGCCTCTTGCTTTTGGACAGGCTGCAAGGGCGGCTGGGGAAGTGGCGCTGCCGATTTCTCTACAAGTGTCGGGATGCCGTCAACCTCCTCGATTGCGAGATTAGCGGGAGGAGTCAGAGATTTGACGAGTGGCGGTTTCGGCTGTGGCGGTGGCGCAACTGGTGTGGGTTTTGGTGCAGGCGGCGGAGGAGGCAGAGGTGGTGATGGTGGTGGAATAGGAAGAGATACTGGTTTTTGCTCAGGTAAAGGAACTGGCAGAGTGGATATTTGAGGCGCCGATACTGGCAGTAATTCGGGAGGAGAAACCACCGGAGCCTGAGGCACTTCTATTATTTCTTCCTGCTTTGTCGCCTTTCGTTCCAATTCTATTTGCATCTCGATCGGTATCTCGATTTTTTCAATAGGCATCTGCGGCCCTACGAACATCTTCCTTTCTTGCAGTGCTTGCGCAAGCAATGCCGCTTCTTTCACGGCTCTTTCTGCAATTTCCGGAGTGATCCCGCATCCGCCTGCATGCTGAGCATCGATAAGCTTCTCCGCTGTTTCAATATTTGTGCGGATATTTCTAATGCGCGTGATGAGTGCGCGCTGTACACGCGTTCTGCATTCTTCATTCATGCCAGTGATACACTTTTGTATCACCAAGTTCGCAAGTTTTTCGTATGTTTCAAAATGCCGCGGTTCTTGCACTGATGGCTCTCTTGTGGGTATTGGCGCTTCTTCAGATTTTTTTGGCGCAAGTGACTCTTGAGGCTTTTTTTGCTGAACTGGCTGTGGCTGTCCAGACATTACTGCAGGCTTTTCACCTGCCACCACAGGCTCCGACTTCGTCGTTTCGGTCTCAGGCTTCTGCTCACCAGTGAAATACCACATCACCGGCTCGAAAAACGTTTTTATGATTTCATCGCGGATTTGAGTCACCAGTTCCGGCTTGAGAGCTCGTTGTTTTCTCAATTCAAAAGTAATGTGATCAAAAGATACTTCCTTTAAAGCGATGCGATAAAGAAGATCTTCCAATTCAAGCCCGTATTTTACGGAAATGACAGTTCGTTGTTCTTGAGCACGAGAAGACAGAACAGCATCCCTTATTTCTTGTGAGGCTTTCTGCATTCTATCTTGAAGACTTTCTTCTTGCTTCTCTTCAATTAGCTGGGTATCGCCATCTCTCTCGGATTGCGCTATCTGTCTCCGTAAAAGAGGATGTTGCTTACCCGCCAGAATGAGGTCTGGAAGCGAACTATAATAATCGGCAATCTCTGCAGTACATTCATTTTTTGTACATTCTACAAATCTCACAAATACTTTTTCGACAGGAATATCATTATGGTTATATTTCAATAGAATATCTCCTATCTTTGTTTTCAACTCACCATCAGGAGCTGATTTTGTTGCTATAGCAATCAGAATGTCTTTTAGCTCATCCTTGCACTGCGGATTACACTCGGATAAATCAAGTTCGTAAAGAATAGGCGCGATAACATCCTGCAGCTGTCTATGCACTCCAAATAAAGAACGTACTGATTTTTCCTCATCCTCTGTAAGTGGATTTTGTGAAAAAGGAACATCAATCTTCCCAAGATAATCTTGAAAATATATAAAATATCCTCGCCATAATTCAATGCTTGCGCGTTTTGCACCCTCTGGAGTCATTCCAATGTGAGATACAAGAAGTTTTGGAAGATCGCTAAGATTTTCCTTCCGCAAAAGAATTGCATCAAGGATACCGTATACATCACCACTCCTATCTTGAGGAAGAATGCCGCTCGAAAACAGTTTATCAAAAAAAACAGTATGCTCTTCAAGATATATCCTATCTTGTATGAACTGCGGCAGTTCTCGAATAAATTGGTATGACATAAAGGATTAAATAAAATTGATATTTCCCATTCCTTTTGCCCTATTAAGCTTTCCTAGTTTAGTCGCGTGCGGATTGGGTGGGATAACCCCACCGACACCTGCAACTCGAGGAGTTTGTGCCTCCATCCAGGTAACTATATTTTGCGTCATACCTTTATTTGCTTCAGCAAGCTGCGCAAATTGATTTTCACTGAGATCCGCAGCAAACTTTCCAAATAAAGCATCTATCTGTCCCTGTGGAACACCCGTTAAATTCATTCTTGCAAGATCTTCCATTTTTATAAGCTTATTACGCATAAGATCATCTATAACATTCACATCTACATTACCTGCAGCATCTTTTGGAAGAACAAGCTCTGGGGTTGAACGCCCCGTAGCGGGATCAACAACATTAACAACCATTGATTTTTGCATCTTAATTAGTTTTGCGGTGAGTTGATTTGCTCTCTGAGTATCACCCGCAGTTCTCGCCGCAGCTATGTCGGCTTGATAGGTACTACTTATTGTGGCTGTTAGGTTAAACTCATTCGCCTCATGAGCCTTGCCTAGGAATTGATCACGCTGTTTTTCATCGAGCAAGCTTTGTACGGCTGTCATAAACGCTGGATCATTTTCAATCGAATCCGCTTGATCCTTAGTCATGGTTGCAGGATCATATTTACCCGCCTTATAATCATTAAGCAATTGTGCATGGTTTATATTCTTTCGCATTTTTGTAAGGGGCACTCCCGCAGCGTCAACTCTCTGAAGGCCGGTTGCAGGATCCATATCTGGCACTGGAGTTTCAGAAGTAACATACGCAACATCAAAATAAAGTTTTGAATTTGTCTTCTGAAGATTTTCTCGAAATGCTTTCCGCGTATCTACCATGCCATTTGTTTTCATCATTTCATCAAATCGCTTAATTTCCGGGAGATCCGTAGCAACAACTTCACCTCGCTCCACCATAGTCTGCAATAATTTTAATTTCTTCTCATCAGATGTAGTAGGAGATTGGAAGGCAATTCGAGTATCATCTGCAGTCATCTTTCCGCGGACTTTCGCCGCATCGATCTTGCCCAATTTTTCTAATTCAACAAACTTTTCATGCGCTCTTTGTTGTTTTGTTGCATCCGTAGAGCTTAAATCTCCAAGGGTTGTTTCAAGATACATTGATGGATTATTTGTCAGCAATTCATCATTGAATGACTGTAGCCCCTTCGGATCCGCCTGCCGATACTGCAATACTTTATTCACCATTTCTCGATGGTTGACATTTGTTGCATCAAGTTCTTTATTTTTCAACATCATTTCAACAAGTGTAGCCAAATCCTGACCATTTTGAGGCTTTGTTTTACGGAAATCTTCAAGTACCTTTGTTAAGCGGTCAACCTCACCCACGTTGCCAGCCGCTCGAGCGGCTTCAAGTGCATTCATTATAACTCGAGGATCATTCTTTTCGGCAGTATCAAGTTCCTTTGTTAGACGCTCTTCCTCCTTACTATTTCCGGCTGCCCGTGCTGCGGCAAGCTGAGTCCTTATTGATGCAGCATCTTGAATACCCGCAACTTTCTGCGCCTTATCTTCTCTCTCAGAAGTAGTAAGTTCATTAAAACGGCCTGATTTTTTGGAAATGCTTGTTTGTTCTTCTTTTTTCTTTGCTTCATAATCGGCATGATCGGCAGCCGCTCTCGTCTGGATAGGCTGCATGCCCATTTTCTTTCTGCCATAATTAATCGCCTTCCCTAGAGCAAGATTTTGTTTTGATTGCAAAAACTCGCTTGTGCGACCCATCTGCTTTTGCGCCATCTGCTTACCCATTGCCCATGGCGTGAACTTCATCTTATCCCCCTTAATAACGCCCATGGCAAAACCGCTTACGGCGCTGCCAGCTTTGTTGGAACATTGGCCGGCAACCACAAGCGTACCGATCAGAAGCCCCATACCCACAAGCATACTCATAATACCTCCTGTTCCCATGGCACCGGTCTCTCCGCAATTCGCATCAAGACCTGTGCTTATGGAAAGGCCTCCGATCTTAGCCTTGAATGTAGGGCCAAGCGCTCCGGTCATATTCACCTTTCTCACATCTGTTTCACTGCCAACCTGATCCTGAGTGACGGCCAAGGAAAGCCACAAGAAAAATCCCACCGCAGGACCGAAGAAAATCTGCTTCATGAATTCGGTTGTCCATGTTTTACCGATTCCCTGAGTATCAATTTGTTTCAATCCGATGAAGAAAAAGGCAACCGGAGATAAAATAACCAAAAACCACAATGTAACTATGCGGACAACAAGCATGATAAGCAGTGCTGCAATGACGATTGTGGCTATCACAATCATCACAAGTGCAAAAATAAATGCAAATAATGACGTGAAGATGTCGCCTACCGCGCCGGCAACAGCATGCACGCCGCACGCACTATTCGCTCCTTTTGAAAAAACGCTCGGGATTCCAGCCAGCACGGCAAAATTTGCTCCGGAAGCGCTTGCAATAGCGCCGAAAAATGTAAGCATGAAAATCTGCGACGCATCAATCAGAAGGCCGCAGATTGTTTTGGAAAAATTAATGACCAGAGCAGTGATAATAAGTCGCGGCAGCATTGCTTGGTAGGCAAGTTCTTTTTTCTGCAGAATTGTAGCAATAGCAATGACCAACAAGACGATAACAAAAAACATGTTCATCACATCCCGCGCAAGAATCCATCCCTTTGTTACGGCAGGGGCATTAATGAAATCGCTGTAATTACCAACCAAAACTAAGAGTCCCACCATTTTAAACATGAGCGCACCAATGCCGCGTGTTAGCAGATTGATTGTTGACTCTAATACGGTACCGATCGCCGTTTGTAACGCCTGGCCGATATCTAGCGCGTAAACACTAATCCCATGCAGCGCAAAAACAAAAACTCCCACTCCAATAGCAAAAAGGAGTGCAGTTATGATGAGCTTTTTTGATTTCCAGATTCTGCGGCCCATGTGGATATAACTACAACAAAAGCACCTTTTCAGTATAACACAAAAAGGTGCTTTTATGTGGTGTATAACTTACAGCAATTCCTGTATAACATCCTTTGAAACTTCTGCTTGTCGAAGAATCGCTGAAAACGTACCCTTAGCAAGAGGTTTCGAATGAATAGAAACCGTAACACGCCTGCCGTCGGTTTGGATATGCAACTTGAACCATTGTTACAATACTTTTTTCTTTTTGGCTTTCTGGAAGATGAGAAACGTTCGACTTTTTTGCGTCAGGCATATGATCATTTTCTACTCCAATCTCTTGATCTCATCATTCATCAAACCTATCACCTCGCGCTTAAGAACTTTTCGCAGCCGTGAAAACCTCGCATACGGCAAGAGAGGATTGAGGTCTTCAGCAATCATTCTATCGGTCACCTCGCGCTCAACAAAATCAACAAGCTCTGTTAAGAATTTTTTTACCGAAACACCTCTTGCCTCAAGAATGACATTCGTATTATAACCATACCCATTCAAAAAGAAAAAATGAATATCATATATATCACGGCCCGCACTATGCCCCGTATCCTCAAAACGTCCAATGAGCGCAAGAAGTTTGTGCGCCACCATTGTTTCTTTTGTTTGACACGTAAGTATGCGATCGATATCCGGTAATCGCTGCGGGGTATAGGTATTCGCGGTGAGCAGAGGAAATAATGAATCGAACCGCAAGGTGTTCCTTCCAACATTCTCATATCCAAGGAAATATTGAATTCCCCTTTTGCTTGAATCTTTTATCGAGAGGCCTAGACGGGTAAAAATCTTTTCGAGCCTAAAGCGCGTCTTTGGAATATCCTCACCACTTCCCGCATAATCAAAATCGAGATCAACAGAAAAACGATCAAGCCATCCAAGCATCGAAGCGCATGTTCCTCCTTTGAAATATACTACCCTCGGCAAATAGTCATCATCCGCTATCGCTTCAAGTACTCTGTAGAGCCACGCCTTATGAATCGCCTCTTTTTTATCGGGAAGAATCAGCATAGTGTGATGGGATGACCGAAGAATAGCCGAGCGCAGCTCCCATTTCTCGCACGAGCCCCCAATCGATGAGATGGGGGGCGTCAAAATATTTTTTTGGATTAAAATAGAGCATATCAGCAACAGCTCGAGGCACCGATGCGATGCGTACGCCGGCGGAGAACTCAATGCCAACGTCATTCATGAGAAACATATCTGCCAGCTTTCTTGATCGATAACGATAACCCAAGATACTAAATTGTCTTGAAATACCGCTCACAAGAGTAATAATATGTGTCGGCTGATTGATAATACCGGCTCGAAAAAGAACTGACTCACAGGAAAGATACGCGGGTCTATGGAGCGCCTTTGCGCCCAAAAGCAGTGGGTCAAGCTCATGAAGATCTTTGAGTGTATAGAGCCCCTTGTAAATACGGTTCAGTAAGCCCTTATCCGTATATCGCTTCAGAGTAGTATAGAGTGTATTTTTATCGGAAATGCCCCAAAGAATCGCAAGATCATGCGCATGGAAAACAACCTCGTCCCGCACAGCGATCCCTGAAATACGGTCACCCGCAAAACCTCTATGTTGTTTTATTCTATACATATAAGTACAGTATAACACAACATACTATCTATGTCAAGCAGATCACCTGTTCAAGGCATTGCCCCTGCCATTCGTTACGGCTGGGGCTTTGGCGTATTCGCTCCGCAGACGGAAGCATTTGATCCGTCACCGGTACAGGCTGTCCATGTCCATTGTTTTCCTTCGGAATACCATCCACCATTATTTCGGACAAAGCCGTCGCTTCCCAAATAATACTTTTTACACACTTTGTTCAGGCTATACCAATTATCTTGAATGGCAACGCATACCGGAACATCATTTGCTATTGTTTTATGCCCAGACCAGAATGAGCGGGAATAAGTATGCGTGAATCTGAAAGCGTTTGCTGCCGTCCCACTAAAACCCGGATTGCGTCCTTCGAATCCGTCAACATTATCACCATCTGGCACAGTGTTCACCCAATCCGTCCATATTCCGTCCGACCATACTCCACTTGTCAATACTCTTTTATCTCCCCAATTGATGCTCAAACGACGAAGTGGTTCCTGACTTGCGCCAGCCCATGCATAGAATGAAAGTGTCGCCTGCTGTTGATTTGATGATTCCCGTGGTATGTCAAAATTAAAGGTATTTTCTCCAGCAATAGCACATGTATTACCCGCACCGCACTGATCATTTGCAGTACACGCTCTGTCGTTAGAACAAGCACCGCGGACAATATGGGGGTAGACTGCCCCCGTAAGAGATGCATTCCAATATGCTGTTGTAGTGGTTCCATCACTACTCCCCTGGTTTGCAGAGTTATAACCTTGTATCGGGTTTGATTTTATAACGAAAAACTGATAGATCTTTGCAAAGATCCCATGGACGCCCTGGCTTATCGTTGCTCCCAGTGAGAGTGGAGGCTGCTGATCCGACGCCTCGCTTAAATCATTGTGGGTAGGTCGATTATACCCATTGGGAATCGGGCCAATATTATTTGTTGCAACAACCGAGCAGTTGCCGGAGGAAATACAATTGTCATCACTTGGCAAGCCTGCTACCGTAATGACTCGAAATTCTTTTTCTATTTCTTTTTCAGTCCCACCTCCATATGAATACGGTTTTGAAGTATCAACATTTTCTTTAAGCGCTACGGGAGCCCAAGAAGTATCCCGTCGCGGAACAGTTGGGATTGCCTCAAGGCTATTCGTGACAACTGTTGCAAATTCTTTGCAATAATTTTCGATCACTTCAGTCTGCCGCCTCTGCCTAATGCTCTTATAATTCTGGGCTTTAAAAGTGATGGTAGCTTTAATGTTTGTAATTTTATCTGCACTGCGTGCATCTGCGCAAAAGATATATTTCCATCCGCTTAACGTACCGCCGCTTCCGTCAAATTGAGGGGTAATCGCCAACCAGCCATCTGTTGAATTGCTTGGATTACATGTTTCCGGTAACCAGTTCACAGCCATTTTACTTATAACACCGTTATTAGTGACAGAGGGGCTCGTAAAACTTCCTATATCTCCTTCAAAGTTGTTCGAGGCAGTTCGCAGATTAAACGACTGGCCACTCGCAGTCCATGTAGACCCCGTTTCAAAAGCATAACTGATACTTGCAATATTATTCTTAGTTAAGGGTATTTGGTGATTAGGAATATCATTGCTATTTGCCTCTTTAATAGTAATAGTTGCATACGATAATGCTGGAGGACTTCCCGATACAACACTTGAATCCGTCATGTTACTACAACTCATCTTAACAGCGTTCGGATCTACCATACAGGTACCGCCCTCCACCGTACAGGTTCCTTTGCTCGGAGGGGTTGCTCCACTCCACGATCCACTGGTACAATTATTCGTTTTCACGGTCGTACCCGCTGGCTTGCCGTTGCAATTCCACCCCGATTCTACGCAATTGCCGTATAAAGGAACATTAGTATTCACACAAGTATTTCCATTGTCAGAGTCCAAGCAACCCGCCCAACAGTTTCCATGGGTCGACTGACACCAACTCTTATTATGACAACTGGAAGAACCGCCGTATTCCATACATGTTTTCCCCGCAGGGCACGAACCTCCAGGAGCTATAAGATATAAGCATCTCCCGGTTTCATTACCATCCGTATATGAACATTGTGAGCTCGAATTTGCCGTTGTAGAACATGATGGATGCGAACCCTGCGTGCATCCTCGCGAATTTACACTGCAATAACTGGCGCCTGTGTCTTCACATTCGCTTGTCGAGCCAAGTGTTGAACAGGTCTTACTTGTCCAGTTTGAACAATAGTATGATGTATTGGGAGAACTATTGTATGAAGTACATGTATTATTTCCATTTTTATTCACTCTTACTGTAAATGAAACATCTTGAGAGGGGGGCGTTACGGAACCGCTTTGAATCAGTCTGCTTCTGGTACAAGTCTGACCGGCTGGACAAGGACTTAAATCAGAACATACCTGCGCAGATCCACTGCAATAAGCATTCAAAACTCTCGCATTAGCCCAAGGGTCTGACGTATTAAGGCTTGTGAATACGGTATATTCTTGTTTAGAAAGGCAATAATTCACTGGTTTAATATTTGTAAGACCGTATGCCTTCGAACCACTGCCCGTAGGACTCAGATTGAGCTCGGCAATGCCTTGAGGTTTATCGGTTGGGAACCAATTGAGGCAGTATTTTTCAAAACCAGGTTTTGCATACCCCTCCAAACAAAAGCCTTCAAGCCCCCGATAACCGTTGCCATCGCGTTCATACTTACATTCATTAAACTCGGGTGGACCTAGTGCTGCTTCCGGAGTCTTTCGACTCGTGGTCGGCGCATCTTTTTGCGGAACTGAACGACAGCTTGTCGACGTTGTTATCATGGCTGGTTGGGACGCCGCAGATCCAGCAACTGCTCTTGCAATTTTCATTGTGACCTTTCCGTCGTTTGAGCTGCCGGACCAATCAAAATAGCCATCATGCGGTATTACCGTAGCTTTTCCGGAATAAGTTTGGATACCATCGCTAAATTGGAATTCGGGACGAGATAATCCAGACAATGCCGAGAATTTAGTATCGGTTGCAACAATAAATGTTCCTTTCAATTCCGGCATTGTTGTAACTTTGTTATATGGATTTCCCGGTACTGGATCAATATCCACAAAATTCGCGCATTCGCCGTTCTCATCAAGCTCAATGCATGGCCGGCGCGCAATGCATTGTTTGCGGCCATCCGCATCGATTAATTCATCTGAGCATCCAAGCCACGTTTTGCACGCGCGATCGAGCTTCACCTTGATAAGCGCATTAGCATCAAGCGTGCCTGTAGCCGTTGCAGCAGAAAGCACCACATCTCTGCCTGCCCTATAAATATCTGTAGTGTTATATGCCGCCGGCGCTTTTTTATCACGCAAGTAAACGGATTGGAACAACAGACACCCTGCTTCGGCATTGATACTACTATTGCACTGGCCTGTAGCTCCATAGACATCATCAAGATAGTGGTACTCTCGCTGACAGGTGATGCCGGATTCCCCGCTCATGCGTCCATAATTTGTGCGCAGTGTCAGATATGTCTGGAATTGTTCATCGGATTTACGACATTCCGGATCGGTAATTGTAGAGCATGTGCTTTGCGATGAGGGGCAGAGGCGCGCAAGATTATCAGTTGCCACAGCTTTATGCTCGTCTTTACAACGCTTTCCGTCCGAACATTGGGAGTCCGAAAGGCATTTCGTAGTAGCGCCATCACATGTCATGTAGTACCACACGCCATCCGGATAATTACTTTTCTCTTCCGTTGTTGCCGGCCTCCAGCGAGCAACATTTACGCCAGGACTCTTGAAATACTCATTGCTGTATTTTGTTGCATATTCCTGGCATTCTGCTTCCTCTGGTTTACACATTCCCTTTGTGTAGTCAGGATTGGTTTCGTTGATTTCGGATTGTGCAATGGTGTAGTATGCCGTGCGATAGTTTACAACTGCTTTCTTGGCATCAAACTGAGGAATGCCGTATGCCGTGCATTTGTTGAACTCTCGCTTACAGTATTTCTTCGGATCGTCCACAAGTGATACGGGGTTACCAGACGCATCGGCACGCAAGAATTGCATGCAGCCCACCATTTCCTTGGGGCACAGCTTCTCAAAACGCTGAAATGCAGAACGATTGCCGTCTTTATCGGTATAGGTCTGACACGAAAGCGCATCGGCCAGGCCGGTATCCCAGTCTTTTTCCGTTGCGGTCTTTGCGCTATAGCACTGAGCAGGAGCTCTGCCATGCCATGAATCCTTAATGGCATAGAGGATACCATCCGATTGGCGCACCGTCACATCATCGAGGTAAAACTGGTTCAAGTTTGCTGCGGTATTTTTATCCAACGTAATGCGCATATGGGGCGCTGACCCCTCCGGTATGGATACATTAGAAAAGGCAAATTGGAAGTACTGCCATGACCCATTGAGAACATCGGTATTGAGTGTAGAAGTACCTGCCTGTTGCACCTGTTCGGCCGCGAGCGCAGTGGCTGTACTTTCGCCAGAATTGACAAGGCGTATGGAAAGTTTTGAATTCGCAGGGCCCTTAATGGCAAATCCCAGCAACACGGAGCCAGATCGCAATGTAAGTGGCTTTTGAATGGTTATGGCTTGTGTGTCGACAGCGCTATTCACAGCCTTCAGGCTCGTATCCCCAAGAGTCTCGCCCTCTCCCGTCGCACTCAGCGAAAGAGTGGCTGCGTCACTCGGTCCTGCATCCCACTTACCTCTTGTTTTGTCGGTAAAGGTATCCGGCGGCAATGCGGTCATATTCCCGGCTTGGGATGCATGGTATTCGCGGCATCCGTTGGATGCCGACGAACATGCTTTGCTCATTGATTTACTGATATAGTACTTGTTCGTTGAAGTCGCCCCATCTGCCGTCCGGCGGTATTGAGCGCAATCAGCGCTTTCTGTGGCATAAATAAGATCATCTTGAATGCGCCACCAGCTCTGAGTGTTGTCTGCAGTACCATCTTGCTTTAGACGGAAAAATTGGCGGCACAAGGGACGGCCGGGACCATTGGTATTCTTATCACATTCACACACATCTGCATTACCCGCCTGATGCATGCCCGTAGGAGGATTCTTCCAGCATTCCGGGCTCTTAGCCGTATCGTTTTTGGAAACAACAAGGAATTTTTCAAGTTGAGCGCCTCCTGTTTCCGATCCTGTCCAGCTATAGAATACGTCTTGGCGTGCCGCTCGTTGGTCTTCCGGATTTGAAAGTTTCTTCACGCACTTGGTGAGCGCCATATAATAATCGCGCTGCTCTCCTCCGCCTGCTGCGCCTCCTTCGAGATTTGTATACTCATCACAGCCAACCTGGTCAGCGGTACACATCTGCGCCGTGGAAGCAATGAAGTCATACGAAAGTTTCAGAGGCGATGGCGTGGTGATTGTTTCAAGTTGATTCGGTAATTGGACAAAACGCGTGAGCCCTACGCAAGCGGCATCGCATGCCAATGGCTGAACGCCGCTTACGGGCGGATCGCCATTGACAGGGGTATATGCGCTGCATCCTGCATAGGAGGCAGGGCAGTGCAGTGCAAAGCCTTTGCAAATGTCTTTCTTATAGCCGACGAGTTTTGCGGTGTCGGATTCGGTAAGATTCTGATCGCAGCCATAGTACGATGGCGCAACTTTTGCATAGGTAGTCCCCGGCCTATCCACGGGGGTATTCTTCACGTAATCTGTCGGGAAGGGACTGAGTTCCACCTGAGCGCCGTAGACAAATACATCACCTGTAGAAGTGTAGAGATATGCTCGCAATTCATCCGGCGTGCTGTATTTGGGCGCATTTGCTGCTAATATTGGCTTTGTAACGCTACAGCGTGTCCACTCTGTACTGATGGAACAATCTTGATTGCCTTGATCACCATCGGCGCCAAGCCTCAGACTAATACTTGTATCCGCTGCCGCTTTTGCCCAGAGAGAGAATGTGAATGATTTTCCAAGCACCGAATCAAGCCCATGGCTTTTCTTGTGGAGATGAATGCGATATTCGCCGCTGCCAGGTGTTTTTGAAATCTTACCAATAGGCTCGATAACGCCATTTGGGGACATTTGATCGGTTACTTGCGACCATGTAATTGTTGCTCGAGGAGTCTCGTATTCGCACCTACTCCAACTTCCTTCAGAGCTACCGCACCATCCGGTGCTATTTCCAAGCGTATCCGACTGCGGCGCGAAATTCACCGCATCGCTCTGGCGGACAAGCGCGCTACACCCTTCTGCTTCTGCGGAGCAGGGAAGGTCCTTCGTTTTCGGCGTAAAGTAAACTTTGTCAGCGTCAGCTTCTTTCCATTTATAATCACTCTTCATTGCTCCGGAACTTCCGGTTTTCAACTCGAGTGTTTTGCTCTGCCAGGCACACCCTGCCGCATTAGCGGAACATACCGACCCATAGCCAAGATTGGCACTCGGCAATGAATCGCGCAAAAACGATGCCGTTACGCCGGTAGCGGTATTCATAAAAGACAAGCACGAGCTATAGCGTGGTTTACATTCGGTTCCGCTGAATTGCCAACGCTTTTTTTCCTCCAAGCAGTAACCAAATGCTTTACAGCGGCCTGATGCATCCTCATCAAGGCATGTTTGCTCATTCAAACAAATTTGTGAGCGCGGTTGGATTTTGTATTCCACTTGGCATTTTATTGCTTGAGGTGGATTTGGCGCTGGATTTCCTTGCACTACACCCCTATCTAGGGTCGGATCTCCCCTGCAGATCCACTGCGCGTTTTCATTTATGGATCCTTGTTCTGTTCCCTTTTGTTCAATCGGCGGACCATATCCTTTCAACATACATTTTGCAGCAGGCGATTTGAGCAACCAATGAGGATCGATAAGCTTATAAAAGGGGTTGGGGCTCTCAATAGTTGGGAGTGTATTAAATCGGTTCATGACATCTCTTAGTGTGCAGTTTTGTTGTCCACATGCGGAGGGATGATCGCGAATATATAGAGCCGTAAGCTCCCATGCTACCGGTAAAATACGGTATTTTCGCAGCACAACCATGGAGCTATACGGGATGCCATTAGAAAGATCGGGTTCAATGGGCTGATTACCTAAGGAACGCTTAAAACCAAAAATGGCTGTTTCATCCAAGCCAATTGATCCGCTTGTTTGTTTGAATTTTTTCACAGCCTCGGCAATAGTGAGCTTATTCTGAATCGCTTGAGCAAAGGGCGGCCGTATCGTGCAAGAATCGGGAGACCCGGGAACGCAATCGGATTGAAGGCTGCTTACCACGTTAATTTGTTCTTCTTTTGATGGCGGAAGCGCTACAAGCTTTGAAATGCGCGCTTCAATGGATGCGCGGCGAACAGCCTGAATGGATGCTGACGGATTGGTGATGAGATCAGACAAAGGCCGAAGAACTGTGCCAAACGTTCCTCCAAGTATACTGCCACCAGTCGTTGTACCTCCTGTTCCGCCCGTTGTTGTTCCCCCTGTGGTTGGGCCGCCAGTCGTGCTGCCACCTGTCGTTGTGCCGCCGCCTGTGGTTGTACCTCCACCTCCGGTGGGTCCCCCTGTTGTACTGCCACCGATTGTTGTGCTGCCTGAACCATAATCACCACTCTCCGCAGAAATATCTGCCCCTTCATCGACAGGTTCAGGAAATGGAATATCAACTCCAGGTGTTCCGCCTCCGGTGGTACCGCCCGCAAATCCTGCTTCACCTCCTCCACCAAATCCTCCCGCACCTCCGCCACTTGTCGCACCACCCCCTCCGTCACTATAAATAGAACCTGTATCAAATTCGGTGCCGAGTTGTTGTGTTGTGCGAGATTGCTCGTCTGCAAACCTCTGTGCAAGCTCGTCAATTTTACTTTGTTGTGCAACAGGCTGGTCTGCCAACGTCTTTGTAAGGCCTTCCATAATCATACTGCCGGATTTTGCAAAGATAGAATCTGCAAATTCACCGATAAGATCAGCGGCATCCACAGCCGCATTACCAGTAAACTTACCCTCTTGATTTACTTGACCGCCAATACTACTCGATACAAGCGCCGCGACAGTGAATGAAGGTGATGTCACTTGTCCGGAAAGCGTTGTTTGCGGTTTTGGTCCGCCGGTTTCTGTGCGCTGAAGCACTGTTGCCTCATGCATTTTTGCCAAAAATCGCTGGAGTGTGTCTTGCACGCGCGAGTTCACCGCCTGATCAGATGCCTTGTTTGGATCGGTAAGATCCTGAAGCACTTGCCAACCAGTGGGCTTTCCCGTTCTGCGAGCATTTTGGATTTCCCGAACCTTATCCTCCATCTTCTTTACCTCTTCGGCGGTATTTGCGATCTTTTGGTCCTTCTTGGTATTGAGATTGTTAATGAGCTTACTATAGAGATTATTTGCTCGAACGCCCGTTTTACCCTGAAGAGTCAAATCAATCGCATCCAACTGAGATTTGATAGAAGGATCATTGGAAAGTTTTGAAATGGCATCTCCCGTTTTTGACTTCAACACATTAAGCGCATTTGTCCCGCCGGATACATCGATCGCGGCATCCGCTCCTGTAAAGTAAACTCCTGTTTTTGCTTCGATGGAATCCTGAAGCGCCGTAAGCTTTCGCTGAAGGTCGGCTTGGGCAGTCGGACTGCCAAGATCTGTCTTCATCAAATCTTGAAATTGGTTATTGATATCCTGAACATCTTGATTAAATGAATCTCTCAATTGATTTGGTAAGTTTTTTGCCATATCAATTGCCCCAAGAAGCTGACTGTTATAGGCACTGGCAGTGTCCTCCACTACCTTTTTCCAACTACTATAGGCCTGTGTAAAGGTACAGGCCGGTTTTTCTGTCTTCTTGGTCCCCGGAATGGGTGGCAAACCAAGTGGAGGAATGGGAAGACCGATTGAAATGGAGAGATTGCCGATAATGCCCGCGAGGAGGTCGAATTTGAACTTCGGATCGGGATTACACATCTGATTTACGATCTGCTGTGCCTGCTGCAGAATGGCTCCCCTGTCTCCCTTTGCCCTGCGGTCTTTCAGGGGGCCCGAGCCTCCCTGCTGATCGGCGGCAATACTTTCCGCCATTCCTTCAATAAAAAAGCCGCCGGCAGCCTCGCCGGCTTGTTCAAGCATTTGCTGCGGATTTTGCTCCCAAAAAAGTGGCTCCTGGCCTACCGCCCCTCCGGATATTGTCCTGCCAACCCATTGCGCACTTTGATCTCCAAGTTGGCGGACGGCATATTTCACTGTTTTATACAGCGCTATCTCCAGCGCAAGCTGTGTGACTTCCCAGATCTTATCCGCGATTTCCTTGATAAAATTCGCAATAGCAGTCAAATCGATCATCGTACCCAAGTTGATGAGCTGTGCTTCCGCAGGTGCTGGAGTGAGCGCAACATAGACTCCCGGCAAGAGGAGTCCGACGATCAGAAAGCTTGTGATTATTTTCTGTACCCAACGGGGGAGGTGCATACTACTTCTATTATCGCATTTCTTCTTTTTTTGGTAAAGAGATTTACTTTTGAGAACTTTGAATCGCTTTCATAAAGATGTCTTTCAATGCTGCATCGGGAACTTTCTGAAGCGCATCAAGGGGAACTTTGCCGGACTTTTCAAGAATCGTGCGGATTTCCTGCGGACTCAGAAGAGAGGGGTCTGCAAGCTTAGCGGGATCTATGCCGCTCACACCGCCTTGCTGAGTAGTTGGCACTTGTTGCTGACTGACGGGTTGTTGGCTTCCGAGTGTTCCTTTTTGCTGTATTTGTTTCACCGCCTTTTCTAAGCCTTGCGTATAGATGGTCTGGAGCGTGGCATCGGGAATAAGTTTAAGCTGCTCCTCAGGAAGTCCCTGTTCTTTCAGAAAGATCCGTATCTGATCGGGGGTTTTGCTTTGAAATTGCTGCAGCGCCTGATTGACTGCAATTGACGGGTCTGTTGCCGTTGAACCTTCTCCTTGCTTGGGAGGCAGCGTTTTATCGATCGGCAGCGCGGTTGTGGCGGTGCTGTTAAAACATTCCTGTCCTTCGGGACAACTAGGATTTGTCCCTCGTGAAATTTCTTCCTTATCAAAAACTCCGTCGCCATCGGTATCGCTCAGATACGTGCTTGTCTGTGTGATATACGTCTCTTGATAATCGCTCAATCCGTCGGCATCGGTATCTTTCGTTTTCAGCCCCTCCACATCTATTCCTTCCAAATCAACGCCTTCGAGTAAATTTGGTGCTTCCTCAGGAATATTCGAAAGTCGAAAGGGGCTTTGAATCCTGTCTTGCAAACGTGTAATCCCAAAAATAATACTGCCAATGCCGAATAAAAATAAAATGCCAACGAGCACAAGCTCGCTTCGCTGTGTTTTGCTTTTAGTTGGAACTTGTTCCTCCATACTTTCACTACATGCAGTATCTCACTTCTTTTTTCTACGGTAAAGGGGATAAGATTGTATTAAACATATCAACGAGCGCCAACCATTGTTCGATGGAAAGCTCTTGAGGTCTGGCAGATGAAGAAAGCCCCATGCGGATAAGCACTGCTTCGATATCTTTTTTTGGAATTTGCACTACGTCGGAAAGCGTACGTGCCACCTTTTTCCGCTTACCCTTGAATGCCGCGCCAATGAGCGTGAAAAAGATTTTTTCCTGCAATGCATGCCGTGCTTTTGGAATGATTTCGATAACCGCACTTTCAACTTTTGGTTTTGGGAAAAAACAATGCCGCGATACGGTAAAATGCAAGCGGACGTCTGCATAATAGCGCACAGACAATGCCAACAAATTCATGTCGGGTACGCAAGCGCGCATGCGATTTGCCACATCGCGCTGAATCAGAAGCACCATGCGGCTTGGGCGAGGGTGACCCTCAAGAAACATTCTGATCAAGCGCGATGTAATGTTGTAGGGAATATTTGCCACAACAACATAGTCGCCATCTTGGCGGCCATAGCGGACCATTGGAATATCCAAGCAATTGTCTTGAATGACTTCGACATTTGGATATCGATCCACATTATTTTGCAATAACGGAATAAGCTTCTTATCCAACTCAACCGCAAAGACTTTTTTTGCTTTTACCGCAAGTTCTTGAGTAAGAATCCCCGTACCGGCGCCGATTTCAACAATAGTTTCATACTGTTGTACGGCTGCGGCATCCACGATTTTTCTTAAAATATTTTTATCAATCAAAAAATTCTGCCCCCGATGCCGTTTCGGCTTGAAGCCATGTTCTGAAAGTTGTTTGGACAATGGCATAGCTAATGATCGAAATGATGGCCATTATGCCATTTTCTTCCCAATAGGAAGAAAAGAAGTGATAATAAGCCTCCAAGTATGAACGCCACCTGCCACACCGGCCCAAATACATAGAATGCCGCTGCCAAGAGAAGTGCCGTGCATACTTTTCCGACCGAAAGGCTCATTTCGAAAAAAATCATGTTTTTGATATATGCAGTATGCGCGGCGTATTCGTAAAGGTTTGCGACCATGGGTATCATGAACACATTCTTTGAAACGCGGGAGAAGAAATCCAATAGCATCACGCTTGGGCCACCTCGCGCCAGAAGGCGCAAAAACCACGAAATCGTAATGAGCAGGGCGCCGATCCGCACAATCTGCTTGCGGTCTGCATAATCCGTCGAGCGGCCGATATACAGCACAACGATAATGGTGACAAGTGTGGAAAACGCAACAGCAAGTCCGGTGGAAAGAACAGTGCTGAATGTGATATACAGAAAGATCGGCCAGATTGTTACGACAATCAACTCTTCTCCAAACCCCACATATCCCCAAAAATATGGTCTGTTCTTTTTTTCAAGCAAATAACGGTAACTGTCCCCGTATTCCATTTTTGTCGGGGTGAATTGCTCTTTCATGAGAAAAAAGGGGATATTTGATGTAAGGATAATAATGCAGATAACAATGAAAAGAGTGCTAAACCCGAATGATGCCGCAATGAGGCCGCCAACAAGGGGGGCGGCAACAGCCATAACGGATTCTATGAGCACATTCATGCTGATCTGCCGTCCACGCTCCTCGGACTGGCTAAAAAAAGCGAAATCAGCATGATATCCGGGCCAAAAAAGCGTCTTTTGAATGGCAAGAGTGATAATGGCGAGTATTGTGAAAAGAGGATACAATGGAATGTTGAGTAAAAATACCAAGTAGAGTACCAGAAAAGCCGAGCTGTACATGATGCTGTGCTCAAAACCCTTTTGCTTTGCCACCATTCCCCCAAGAGGCATGAGAGCAAGATATGCTCCATAGACGCCTGCATAGAACAGCATAATCTGCCAAAGCGCAAAACCAATGGTGTAGAGATAAATAGGCTCATAGAGCATGAGTGCCGAAAAGACGAAATTCAGCATCCCCATCACACCATAAAGTTCTTTAAGATGTGGCGACAATTGCGCGGGAACATATGTATTCCGTTTCCAGACAGAAAAGATCGTTTTTTTGAGATCAAAAAATTGATGCATGATTTGAATTATTGAGATTTACCAATAGATATGCTAGCGTCATTGTAGCATCATAACACCATTTTTATGAATCCTTCTGTTTTCAAAGCATACGACATCCGAGGCATCGTGGATCAGGATATCACAAGCGATGACGCCCATGCTATCGGCCGAGCATTTGCGACATACTTAGCGCATACAAGCGGCAAAAAGTGTAAGGATTTGCGCATTGTCATTGGCAAAGACAATCGCATCTCATCGCACCATCTCTATATGAAGGTGACAGAAGGGTTGCTCACGCAAGGAGTCACCATTCTCGACATCGACATCGGCCCAACTCCCCTTTTCTACTTTGCGGTTGCAGATTCGAAAGCAGACGGCGGCATTATGATCACTGCATCACATAATCCGGCAAAGTACAACGGCTTCAAGCTTGTCGGCCCCCTTGCAAGCCCCATCGGGCTTGACTCAGGGCTCAAAGACATACAAAAACTCATGGAATCGGGCAACTATGCATCTATGGAAGTGCGAGGAACCGTTCTGCAAGAGGAAGTGCTCGAAAAATACATCCAGCGCAACAATGTATTTTTGCCCCTTCCTGACGCTCCCAACATGCGCGTGGTGGTGGATGCCGGGAACGGCGTTGCTTCGATCATTTGCAAGGCTCTCTTCAAAAACACAACGATGCAGATTATCCCTCTCTTCTTTGAACTGGACGGCAGTTTCCCAAACCACATGCCAAACCCGCTTGATGAGCGAAATATTATCAAGCTCAAGGAAGAAATGGTTGCGCAAGAAGCGCACCTGGGCATCGCGCTTGATGCCGATGCCGACCGCATTGTATTTGTGGATGAACAAGGGTCAATCATCCCGCCGGACCTCATTACATCACTCATAGCAGATGTGCTATTGCGCATCCATCCGAAAAGCGCGCATTGCTATGATGTACGGTCAAGCAAAGCGGTAAAGGAAACAATTGAACGTGCCGGCGGAACTGCAATCGTATCAAAAGTAGGCCATGCATTTATCAAAGAATTAATGCGTCAAAAAGATATTCTCTTTGCCGGCGAATTATCCGGACACTACTATTTTCATATTGACGATAGTTTTTTCGAATGGCCGCTCATTGCAATGAATATCGTCTTAACAGAAATGATCCGCACGGGAAAGAAAGCGTCCGAACTCGCCTCTCCCTACCGCACGTATGTAAAAACAAGGGAACTGAACTATGCGATAGAAAAAAAAGAAGAGGTTCTTAACGATGTCGAGAAACATTTTACGGATGCACCCACGCTTTCTCATTTGGACGGACTTACGGTGGAATATGCGGACTGGTGGTTCAATCTTCGCACATCAAATACGGAAAATGTCGTTAGGTTAAACCTGGAAGCGCGAGAACCGCAACTTCTTGAGGATAAACTTACGGAAGTATTAGCCGCAATGGGAAATCCTGAAAAAGTGTAAGGAATATGAATGATGAAGCCAGTTTCGAGGATATCTGTCTGGAGGGTCACGCGGACTGCAGGAGTCTGAGAAATTTTTCAACAGAAAAATATTCGTACCCGACAGATAGATGTCCGAAGAAGATTGGATTCATCATTCAATATACATACTATGCATATAGGTTTTTTTGATTCCGGTTTTGGGGGTTTGAGCATTCTTAAGCAGATTACTCGCATACTGCCTCACTACTCCTATATCTACCTTGGCGACAATGCCCGCGCACCCTACGGCGACCGCTCGCAAGATACAATCTACGAATATACGCGACAGGGAGTGGAATTTCTTTTTCGTAATAATTGCACGCTTGTCATTTTGGCATGCAACACGGCTTCAGCGCGCGCGCTAAGGCGCTTACAGCAAGAATGGCTTCCCGCGCACTATCCCGACCGGCGCGTATTGGGTGTTATCATTCCCTTGGTTGAGTCACTCACAACATTAAAGAAAGACGCTAACGTCGCAATCATTGGCACTCGCGCCACCATTGACTCAAATGTCTATGCGATCGAATGCCTAAAACGCGGCGCTTCTCATATCTCGCTCACGCAAAAAGCATGCCCCTTGCTTGTTCCCCTCATTGAAGAAGGATGGGAAAAGACGGCGTGTGCACGGATGATTTTAAAACGCTACCTTCGCCCGTTGAAAATAAAAAAAATCCGAACACTTATTCTCGGATGTACGCATTATACATTTCTGCAAAAAATGATCGGTGGCATTATGGGCACTCAAGTACGCACTCTTGATTCGCCTAACATTGTTGCCCGATCGCTTAAACAGTACCTAGAGCGCCATAGCGAAATGGAAGTCGCTCTTTCCAAAGAGTCATCAATTGCTTTTTATACTACCGACCCATCACCGCGAGCAAAAGAACTCGCCGCTCGATTTTGGGGATCCGCAGAGAAATGGGGTCAGCCCCCATTTCTCAACTAACCTCCGACACCCACGAGCGTCCGCACTTTTTTCATGGTATCTGCCGCAATAACTCGCGCCGTTCTCGCGCCTTCTTGTAGTATCCCTGTCAGATGTTTCGGTTTTGCAAGGATGGTAAAATACCGCTCGCGCAAGGGCGAGACAAATGCTTCAACCACATCAGCCAAATCCCCTTTAAAATCTCCGTATCCTTTTGCCCGATACTTCGATTCTATTTCTTTGATGTTCATGCCGGATAAAAGGTGATAGATGGAGATAAGATTGGAAATTGCGGGCTTACTTGGGTGCATCACAACTTCCGATCCGGAATCGGTTACGGCACGTTTTATTTTTCTGCGAATGGCGTCGGGTTCATCCAAAAGCGAGATGTAATTATTGACGTTTGCAGCGCTTTTTGACATTTTTTTCGTCGGATCATCAAGTCCCATAATGCGCGCGCCATGCTTCGCAAACAGCGCTTGTGGCATGGTGAAGGTATTCCCAAAACGCGCATTAAACCGCCGTGCGATTTCACGCGTAAGCTCCACATGCTGCTTCTGATCATCACCGATAGGCACCGCATCTGTTTTGTAGAGCAAGATGTCCGCGGCCATTAAAACGGGGTAATCAAAAAGCCCTATATTGATGCTTTCCGGATGTTCTTTGCTTTTCTCCTTGAACTGATGCATGAGCTTAAGCTCGGAAATTTTCGTAAGCGTATTCAGAATCCAGCACAACTCGGTATGTTCTTTCACATCCGACTGGACAAAGAGAATGCTTTTTTTCGGATCGATGCCGCATGCCAGGTAGAGCGCAGCAACGCCAAGAATATCTTCTCTCAACACCTTTGGATCCCGCGGCACGGTTAAAGCATGAAGATCAACAATAGAATAGATGCAGTCGTAGCTTTTCTGCAGCTCAACAGCTTGTTTCAAAAATCCCAAATAATTTCCAAGATGCGGAGTGCCTGTCGGCTGAGCCGCACTAAAAACTCGTTGCATATATCTTTCTTATTTCCTGTGAATTACAAAACTCTCCGAGAGTATTATACCTGAACAATGACCGGCAACACCATAGGGCGCTTTTCCGTTTTTTGGAACAGAAGCTTACCCACGTCATCGCGTATTTTGTCGCGTACCGAACCCCATTGCTCAATGTCTTTGAGATTCTGGCCGTTAATGATTTTCACTACGAGCGAACGCGTCTCAATCATGAGCTTCTCTGTGCTCTTCATAAATACGAAGCCTCGAGCTATGACATCCGGATCCTGCGTTGTTTTGCCATTTACATCAATTGTTGCGATAATCACCACCATGCCGTCTTGCGCTAAGACCTGCCTATCCCGCAATACCACTTCACTCACATCTCCCACGCCAAGGCCATCAACCATAACATAATCCACATTGATTTTTTCTTTACTGAGCGTGGCTTGACCTTGCTGATTGAATTCGATAATCTCGCCGTTATTGATGACAAAAATAGTATTGTCATCCCAACCGAGTTGCTTGGCAAGCTCTGCATGTCGCACGAGCATATAACGCTCACCGTGCATCGGCATGAAATATTTCGGGCGCAAAATGTTCAGCATCATTTTAAGCTCCTCCTGATGTGCGTGACCAGAGGTATGGATATCATATATTTGTTTGTAAATCACATCGGCGCCAAACGAAAAAAGTTTGTTCATCAAATTCATCACGGCACGCTCATTGCCAGGAATGGGCGATGAAGACAATACAATCGTATCTCCGGGTCGGAGCTTCACATGGCGATGTTCGCCGCGGCTCATGCGCCCCAGAGCAGATGTTTCCTGCCCCTGGCTTCCGGTACAAATGATAACAAGGCGTTCGTCGGCATAATCATCAATTTGATCCGGCCGGATGAGCGTACCTTTGGGGATTTTCAAATATCCCAACTTTGCAGCAATCATCAGCGCCTTTTCCATACTAGTGCCCGAAATGGCAACCTTACGATTAAGCAGCGTCGCAACATTAATGATCTGCTGAATACGACTAATCAACGAAGCGAATGTCGCAGTGATAATGCGTCCTTTTGATTTTCTGAACAGTGTTTCAATATTATGTTCCAAATCGCGTTCTGACATTGCATATCCTGGCCGCTCTGCATTGGTGCTATCCGAACCCAAAAGCAGCACGCCTTCCGCACCAAGCTTTGCAATTTTACCAAACTCCGTCGGTTTTTCATCTTGTGGCGTATGGTCAAATTTCCAGTCACCGGTAAATACGAGATTTCCGAGTGGCGTGCGAATAGCAACCCCGGTGCTATCGGGTATGTTGTGATTCACCCTGAAAAAAGACAGCCGAAAAATACCAAGCTGGAGTACATCATCCGGATGCACTTCCGAAAGACGCGCGTACTGCTCAAGATGAAATTCTTCCAGTCGATCGCGGATCATGCCCATGGTAAGCTTTGTGCCATAAATCGGCGGATTGCCGATATCCCTGATCAAGTAGGGAATGGCTCCCATGTGATCAAGGTGGCCATGAGTAATATAGATGCCGCGGATGTTTTGCCTTTTCTGCTTGATATAACTTATATCCGGCAGGACAAAATCAACTCCCGGCATTGTGTCGATAGGAAACATAAGACCGATATCGACAATGACAATATCGTTGCCATATTCGACAACGGTCATATTGCGGCCGAATTCTCCAACCCCGCCAAGAGGAAAAACGCGCAACTTTACACCACTGGGTGCTCCTACACGCTGTTGGACGGGATGTTGTTGTGCCCGTCGAGGCGGCATCATGCGCCCTTGTTGACGGACTGGGCGCGAAGGCCTGCCATTTGATTGCTGCTGTTGATGATGAACGGGACTATCCGCTCGTTGTATTGGTTCCATACTAAATAAAGAGTGAATGACAAGTTTGAATATCTATTAAGAAAAATTTCTGCTCATCATTCTAAAAAAAATAATTAAAGGTTAGTGTTTCGTTACTGGTATTTGCCGCGAGAGGGAGTCGAACCCTCACGCCCTTGCGGACACATGGCCCTGAACCATGCGCGTCTGCCAATTCCGCCATCGCGGCATGTATCACTTCCATGATCGTACTACATTCACATGCCATTGGGCTGCGTCTGTAAACCGATCAGAGGGGTAGACTATATATTTATTATCACTGATGCCTCTTACTTTCTTTTGCACTACATAATTATAGGAGGGATTCACCAAGAATAACGCCGGCTGCTCTTCTGCAAGTATCTTTTGAAACTTCTTATACATTTCTGCTCGTTTTGCGCCATCCGAAGTGGTGCGCGCATCCTCAAGGAGCGTATCGGCAGTCTTATTGGAAAATCCCGCCAAATTCAATCCTGGAGCGCGTCCTTGCGATGAATGCCAGAACGGATACAAATCGGGATCGGAACCGATAATCTCCCCGTAGACAAATGCATCGTAGGCGCGCGGATCAATCACTTCTTCCTTGATGCGTGACGGATCATTCATTTGTACATCAACGCTAATGCCAAGCGCCTTCCAGTTTTCTTCAATGATTCGGGTTGTTTTCACCAGATCTTCCTGATCTGCGGTAACAAGCGTTATGGAAAGCGGAGTAGAGGGCTTCACAACCGTTTCATACACTGTTCGCACGATCTTACGACCGCGATACACAGACGCAACGCTTTTCGGCACCTTGCTGCTGAGTTCCTGATACCATTGGCCGCTTTCGTTTTTCTTCCAACCGCCTTCAGTAAGAATCTCTGCGGCCTTCGCAAGGTCAAATGCATTGGGCTTAAGCGACTCATCATAACCCGCAAATCCCGGCAGGATCGGCCCCGCCACCACTGACCCCTCTCCGCCAAACACTTGAGAAACGATGCGTTCTTTATCGATCGCGTACCCAAGGGCTTGGCGGACTTTCTTTGATGCAAGATCCTTCTGCTTATCAGGATTGAAAAAAACTGCCGTATACTGCGGTAAGTGGAATGAGTAATACGAAAGATCGCCATCCTTCTTAAGCCTATCCCTCAAATGCCGCGGCAAAAAACTAATTCCCTGCACATTCCTATTCTTTAAAGCCTGCGTAGCCGCATCGGTATCCGGATAGAGCTTGAATGTTATTTTATCAAGGAGCGGAACGGATCCATAATATGCATCGTTGCGAACAATGGTATACGAAACAATGGTTCCATCTTGTTCTTTTTGAAGCGTTTTAAATTTCCACGGTCCCGTCCCCACGGGCTTCAAATTATATGCCGCAAATGAAAACTGCTCGTTGGGAATACCTTGCCATATATGCTGGGGGAGAATTCCCACCGTCATAAGGTCTAAGAATGGCGCGAATGCTTTTGGAAGTGTAAAGGTAACGGTACGATCATCTTTTTTCTCGATTTTAATGTCTTTAAAACTCACGTACAATGGACTCTTAAGGCCGGGGTCCTGGACCCTGTTGACGGTTGCAACAACATCATCTGCGCTGAACGGCTGGCCATCATGCCATACAACACCTTGGCGGAGATGGAATGTATATATCTTGCCGTCGTCGCTCACATCATACCCTGCCGCCAAGTCACCGACTGCCTTACGATGTTCATCGTAGCGAATCAAGCTGGAATACATAAGACTGCTCAAATCCCGATCAACATCGTTATTCTGCAAAAAAAGAGGATTGATATAATGCGGAGAACCCACAAGGCCCTCTGTATAGGTGCCCCCCTTTGCAGAATGCATCACAGTAACAGAACGCAATCCGACAATACCCAAGAATGCACTACTGGCAACAAAGCAACTAATAAGGGCAAGTGCAATGATTTTTTCCTTTATGGAAAGCAATCGCGGCAAATACGCCCATTGCCGCAATGTAGGCATCCCAAACCGCCCAGCAGAACGGACAAGCTTGGCATCAAGCGAAGCATGCGACCATGATTTTTTTTTCCACTGCGAAAAATGCCATTGTACCATACTTCACATGTTGCCAAACCGTACTACCTATTGAAGAATGACTGCCATCAAACTTGATGCGATAAAAAGAGCGCTCAAAAGTATTGTCATAATAAAGAGGCCTTTCTCCACACCTCGTTTCGTCCGGTAAATATTCCCGTCGCCGCCGAATGCCGCACCTATTCCTGTTCCGCGATTCTGCATCAGAACGCAGACAATCAAAAATAACGCGGACACCATCTGAATGATCAAAATTGTCGTTTTCATAGCTAAAGCCAACTAGAGGCTGTTTCAAGTCTTCATACTAGTATACCACACTCCCGCACAGCCGTCAAGACGAGGACTCATTTATCTTGATAATCCGTACAACCCCCGTATCCGCATCGACTTCGACCAAATCACCGTACTATGCATACACATTTCCACGATAGTCAATACGATGAACGTATATCTGACGTTTTGGAAAATTATATTCTGCGATGATTCTTATATCTCCCATTCTGATTCGTAGAAAAGGTTTCCATGCTCCATCGAGTTTTTTGACATTCACATTAACATCCTTACCCTCCAATTTTTCCTTTGCTTTTTTGAGTATTTCGACGATGGTGCTTTCCATCACGTTATTCTTATCAAGAAACAACAGTGCTTCTTTACTCCACGATATCGACCACTCCATATGGCTGCCTACAAAGCGAGGTGTGTTACTTTTACTACATTACGCTTGGGAGTGCCATAACGTTTGTTGATATCATCTTGTTCTTCTTTTGAAACGGAAGGTAAAAGAAATGTTTTAAGTTGTAGTATCTCTTCTCTTACTGTACTGCGTATACTATTCTTTAACTCATCAGGGTTTTTCGAGTATGATTCAAACGCATCTCGCACAAGGCCGGAAATTGTTGTCTTGCGTCTTTTAGCTTCAGAGCGAATACGTGCATAGATAGCCTTTGGCACGGTAACGGTGAGGAGTTTTGAATGTTTGAGCATATAGAATGAATTAGTATTGAGTATATACTCATACTATTCTTCAGTAAGGAACATGTCAAGGCGACTATTCATTCCGCTTAATAATCCGCACAACTCCCTCATTCGCATCGACTTCGACAAGATCACCATCTTTGAGAAGTTGGGTGGCAAATTTTGTGGCGATGATGCAGGGTTTTTTCAGTTCTCGTGCGACGATTGCCGCATGGCAGGTAATGCCACCTTCGTCGGTCACGATTCCTCCCGCCAGAATAATCGCAGGCATCATATCCGGCAGCGTCATTGACACTACAAGAATATCACCTTTGAAAATTTTATTGATTTCGAGAATTGATTTAATCTTTTTTACAAACCCACGCGCCATACCTTTCTGAGCAGATACCCCATGAACCTGTTGAGATGCGACCGTAAACACCGTCAACTTTTTATCCAACGTATTTTTTAATATCTTCAATTCATCTCCATGGAAAACAAAAAAACGCTCGTCTGGAATCACTACAAAAGCAAAGGCTTTATTTCGAGAAAGAAGCGCATCCCTGTCTACACAGATCATTCCCTCTTTCAGCGACTTTAAAATTTCTTCAATTGTAAGGTTGATAAAGTCCTTATACTTCACTCCTATACGCTTCGCGGTCTTCTCATAGAATGGACGCGCAAGATAGCCAGCCTTCAGAAAGGCTTCTATGCGAAGCGTCCGATAATATACATATTCTTTTGCTATACCAATAGCTTCTTTTTCTCCAGCTGAAAGATTGAGTTCAGCGACTGCCACATCATATCGCTTCGATTCGGTTTTTTCCTTAACATCAACCTCCTTCAGTCGAGTGACTGGATTATCAATGTTCGCTATCTTCCGCATCACATCTTCTTTTGTCCAAGGCTCGCCGTAAAGCCGAGCAGTATTCAGCCAGCCGAATTCATTACCGTGTGCTTCAATGAGCTCTTCATCATCGGAGCCGCCAGTTATTTGTGACGCCAGCATCAAGAGCGCGCGATACTCTTTTTCTGTTTCGCTGAGCTTTAGTGGCCGTATAAGAAGTTCAAATAATCCTTCATGCCGATCTTCAATATAGTCTCTTTTCTTTATAATCTTACGAACCTCATCTTCAAGAAAGGGTTCGATAAACAGTGGGAGTTTGAGACTTGTCGAAACGACCCTATTCTTATCGAATAATTCACTCATGCGACTGCTGATTTCTTGAATCTCATCTGGAACATCTTCAGTGTTTATTTTTTTTGAGAAATCAAGTAAATCTTTGACGCCGTCCTCCCATATCCTCACGAATGTATGAAGAAACGCATATCCCTCCCCCAATATGCGTTCGCGTAAATGATCATGTATCTTTTCCTGCTCTGAACTACTCACGTAGAAAATATCGCAAAGGGACATTTGATATGTTGTAGCAAGTAAGCCATCACCAATTATTTTTGCCATGAAATCACGCGAACATTCACCGCGAATTATCAGATTGAGAAAAAGAATCGTATTTTTTCGTTCCATTAATTTTATCCAATCGACGCCTATTATCTCACTATCTACAATAGATTTTGATGGATCTGTTTCACTCAACGTATGTAACGTAGTGATCGGTCTGCTCTGGGTGATATAAAACTTCCCACCTTCGAGTGCCCATTCGATATCGACGGGAAATCCGTAGTGCGCTTCTATAGTCACGACAAGCTTAGAGAGTTCAATAATTTGCGCGTCCGAAAGTTTTTGCAAAGATCCCTTTTCGCCAAGCTCCTTCCATTCATTGCCGGCACTAGCACAGTAGAGGCCCTTTTTCTGTTCCGAAACTGTTTTTTCAAAAATCGATAAAAAATCTTTTTCCACCACATAGCTATCCGGCGTGATAGCGCCCGAGACTATTGCTTCGCCTAAGCCCAGCCCCGCCTCGACAATCATCTGATTATGATCTTCGGTCACCGGATGCACGGAAAAAGCAATGCCGGACACCTCTGATTGCACCATTGCTTGTACGACAACTGCTACGGAAATGTGCTGATCGTGCAAGTCTTTTTCAAAACGATAAAACAATGCACGTGGAGTAAACAGTGACGCCCAGCACTTCTTCACATTTTCTATGAGCGTACTTTGAGTCGTATTCAAAAACGTATCCAGTTGCCCCGCCCATGCTGCTGTTGCACCATCTTCCGCTGTCGCGCTTGAACGCACCGCCACATATTCTGTCGCGAGACCTTCAAATGCTTCTCGGATATCACATTGCAGATCATCCGACAGCGGTGCCGCCATAATAAGCGCCTGAATACGCTCCGATGCATTTTCAATCGTATGTATCACGGTTATGTCAACACTTTTCAAAAGCGCCTCAATCTCGGCAGTCAGTTGCGCTTCATGGATAAAACCTTCAAACGCATCCGTTAGAATTACAAAACCATCTGGCACGGGAATACCTGCAGCACTCATCTCACCAAGCGATGCCCCCTTGCCGCCTACACGGGCGACATCCTCTTTTCGAATCTCGTCAATGTTTTTTATATGTCGCATATGTTTCATACAATCACAATCCATACTACACCTCAGCAGACACCAATGACAAGGTATGCTATACTCATCACAGTATGCCTCACCATAAGCAGCAAAAAAATTTCATTATCTTCTTTACCGTCATCATTGCCATTGTTTTTTTCGGCAGCTTATTGATATTGGGACTTCAAAAAAGATACACGTCAACAACTCCTACTGTCGCGGCACTTAACTACACGCCAACAGGCATTACACCTCGCGGACAAACATATCTTCAACAGGATATTCTAACCATTGACAGTCCTGTATCATTTTCTGTCGGACCCAAGGATGCAAAAGTCATATTTGTGCAATTCTCAGACTACCAATGTCCTTACAGCCAAATCGAAGTGGCAGTCATCGAACAGCTTATGTCGATCTACAAGGATGCGTCGGTGCGATTTGTCATGAGAGAGATGCCCATTGTGAAGCTCTACCCGTATTCCATTCAAATTGCAGAAGGCGCTCTCTGCGCAAAAGACCAAGGAAAATACCGCGAATACCATAACTATGCCTTCATCCACCAGGATGAAATTACCCAAGACTCCGCGGTTGAATTTGCAAAAGCAATTGAGCTGGATATGGGGAAATTCGGTCTTTGTTATGAGCAGAAACTTCATCACCAACAAATCGTGAACGACCTCTACGACGCACAGAGCTTAGGACTCACCGGCACACCAACATTCTTCATCAATGGCGAGCGCATTATCGGCGCAGCAATGTTTTCCGAGCTGAAGAATGCCATCGACTCCGCACTCAGAAACTAGGGGCATAGGATTCGAACACCTCATTAAAACAATCCCCAACCCGGTGGACTTGCTTTTTGTTTTACCTTCATGTATACTGCGTGATGACTTCAATAATGTCCATACAGTATGTTGAACTCCATCGTTGTTCGTGGCGCCCGCGTCCATAATTTAAAAAATGTTTCCATCGATGTTCCGCATAAACAGCTTGTGGTGTTTACAGGACTTTCGGGGTCTGGCAAATCGTCTCTCGCCTTCGACACGATTTATGCCGAAGGGCAACGCAGGTTCATGGAAAGCCTTTCGAGTTTCACCAAGCAATTCATGGAGAACCTCGACAAGCCGGATGTCGACCTTATCGACGGCTTGCCGCCAACGATCGCAATTGACCAGCGCACTAGTTCGGCGTCTCCCCGTTCGACCGTGGGTACAGCAACAGAAATTTACGACTACATTCGCTTACTCTTTGCCAGAATCGGCATTCCCCACTGTCCGGAGTGCGGCAAAAAAATTGTCTCCCGCACTCGCCAGGACATCGTCAATGACATTTCGCAGCGCATCAAAGCGTGTAAATCAGAAAGCATCATTCTTGCGCCAATCGCCCATGAGGAAAAAGTGGATATCGATAATATCGTCGATGAGCTGGAAAAAATAGGCTATCACGCCGTTCGCCTTGATGACCACATTTATTCGCTGCGAGAACTGCTTGCCGCCCACATCGACGAAAACAAAAAACATACGCTTGAGGTTATCGTCGAGCGATTTTACAAATCCGAAAGTGGCTATATTGACCATGGCCGCCTTGTCAGCGCAATAAAAACCGCGCTTGAATACGGTGATGGGACGATTATCCTGACCGTGCCGGAAAAAAAAGAAGAGGACCGCTTCACCGAAAACCTGCTCTGCAGCGATTGCGGCATCACACTCGAGGAACTCCAACCGCAACATTTCTCATTCAACAATCCCCGCGGCGCATGCACATCATGCACTGGATTGGGATACCTGCTCAAATTCGACCCGGACCTTCTCATGCCGAATAAAAAGCTCACCCTCGCGCAAGGAGCTGTCCAGCCGTTTAACAAAATGTACACCAATACGAGCCACTATCTCGCGCTCGTGGAAAAGTCAATCTCAAAACATGGCTTTTCCATTCACACTCCCATCCAAGACCTTACTGACAAACAACTTACACTACTGCTCAACGGCCCATCCGGAAAGAAAAAAAATGCAAAAGAAAAACAATCCGATGAAGAAGAAACATTCAATGGCATCATTCCCTATCTCGACAGCAAATATCGCGGAACGGATTCCGAATACGTACAACGCGAATTGGAAGAATACATGCGGGTATTCCAGTGCCATATATGCAACGGGAAACGTTTAAGGTCGGAAATGCTTGCGGTAACCGTTGCCGACAAACATATCGATGATATCGTAGGATTATCCATCGTAAAGCTCATTGATTTTTTCACCCTTCTTGACGGAGAAAAATCCAAAAAATGCCCCCTTACGGCAGCCGAGCAAAAAATCGCTCTTTCCATTGTCCGCGAATCTTCCAAACGCGCTCATGCGCTTATTGATGTCGGCTTGAGCTATCTCATTCTCGACCGCAGCATGGCAACGCTTTCGGGCGGAGAGGCGCAACGTGTCAAACTTGCAAATCATATCAGCTCATCCTTGGTAGGTGTTGTCTATGTACTTGATGAACCCTCGATCGGACTGCATCCCAAAGACACGGAACAACTTATCGAGACGCTCAAAAATCTGCGCGATGCCGGAAACACGGTGATTGTTGTCGAACACGACACCAACATCATGCTGGCAGCCGACCTCATTGTGGACATTGGTCCGCGCGCAGGCAAAAACGGCGGACAGATTGTCGCCATGGGCACTCCAGCAGAAGTAAAGAAAAACAAACACTCCCTCACCGGAAAATACCTTACGGGAGAATTGGAAATTTATATTCAAAAAAAGAATCGCAAGGGCACCGGAGGATCGATTGATATCAAGGGAGCGACCTGCTTCAATCTCAAAAATATCGATGTCAGTATTCCTCTGGGAAAACTAGTCGTCGTTACGGGACTTTCAGGTTCGGGCAAAAGCACGCTTATTGTTGAAATACTCAGTAAGGCGTTAGCAAAGAAATTCTATCGCGCCAAAGACGAACCCGGCACACATAAGGAAATTACCGGCATAGAAAATATTGACAAGGTAGTCATCATCGACCAATCGCCGATCGGCCGCACGCCGCGGTCCAACCCGGCCACCTATACCAACATTTTCACGCCCATCCGCGAACTCTTCACTGAGCTGCCGGAATCTCGCATCAAAGGCTTCAAGCCCGGGCATTTCAGCTTCAATGTCAAAGGCGGGCGCTGTGAAACCTGCCAAGGCGAAGGCATGGTAAGAATCGATATGCGTTTTCTTTCTGATGTCTATGTCGAGTGCCGCGATTGCGCGGGCAAGCGATACAATCGGGAAGCGCTTGAAGTGCATTATGAAGGCATGACTATTTCTGACGTACTCGACATGACCGTTGACGAAGCGCTGCAGTTTTTTACCAAACATCAAGTCATCCGCGACAAACTTAAAACACTGTCGGACGTTGGGTTGGGATATATCAAGCTGGGCCAACCGGCAAATACGCTCTCCGGCGGCGAGGCACAGCGCATCAAGCTTGCAACGGAACTTTCACGCAGGGCAACAGGCAAGACATTATATATACTGGATGAGCCCACGACCGGCTTGCACTTTGAAGATATCAAGCTGCTTCTCAATATCATCAACCAACTCGTCGATAAGGGAAACACTGTCCTCATCATCGAACATAATCTTGATATTATCAAAAATGCTGATTGGGTCATTGACTTGGGCCCCGAAGGCGGCGATGGCGGCGGCTATGTGGTCGCCGAAGGAGTGCCGGCAGACATCGCAAAATCGCCAAAGAGCTGGACAGGCAAATATCTCAAAGGAGTGATGAAGTAATCTTCTCTTGAGAAAACCACATGGTGTGATTCCCTGAAGAGAAGAGTGGAAAAAGCGTGTTGACATCGGGACCCCTCCCGAGTTCACTGTCTTTTTCCATCTTCTCAACCCTGTTAGTTGTTGTCTTCCTTGGTCTTGGTTACGCCTCGACGTTGACCCCGACGAGCTCGAGGAGTGTCTTGGCGGCAGCGCGAATCTGGTCGTCGTCCTTGATCTGCTCTTCCTCCGGGAGGAGGCTGAAGTCGACCATCGGCGAACGAGTGACACGCTCGAGCGAGCGGAATGGCTGGCCCGACTTCCACGCCAGATTGGCACAGAGGCGTGCAACCAACTTCTCCTTTTCGTTCAGCTTGCCCTCGGCCATGTCACGGAGAACCTGCTCGAAACCCAACTCCGTTGCCTTGCCCTCTCGCATCATCATGATCAAGCCTGTGGCTGACTGGACCGCATAGCTCCCCGCGAGATTCATGGCGACGTCGACGGGTTTGTCGGCCTCGAACGCCTCGTAGGTCTCAGGATCATTCCCTGTCCCGACATGGTAGGCCTTAGCCGCTGCGTTGGCCAACGCAACCGAGCCCTTCACCGACTGGATTGTGTCGCTAATCTTCTGGATGATTCCCATTGTGATGTTCTGCTTTACTGGAAGGCCTTTAACTCAACCGACGAACTGCTCTGTCGATTCAAAGTTCCATACCCTCCCTTCAGACCACGACTTCATGATCTGAAGGGAAGATGTCGGATGCGCCTACCAGAAGCATAGTCTGATAATCACGTCCGACATCTCTCTTTCGAGAGTATCGGTAGGGTTGAGATGTTTTGGGCTTATTGCCATAAGATCTTTAAAGACCTTATGAAAGAAAGCATCCACTACGTACGTATGAACATAAGTATACCCTATTTATATTAAGATGTCAATAATCCATGATACACTTTCTAGTTTAATTTATAAAATATTTTGATATAAATGTATTTAAAGCCTATTTTATGCATAATACTTGTCATACTTATTTGACACATAACATATTAAATGATAGAATAGATATATAATCGAGTAAAAATGTCCCCTCCTATGTATCTCCCACTCCTTCAACAAGCGGGTTTAAGTGAAAAAGAGGCTTTTATTTATGAGAAAATGCTTGAATTGGGCCCCTGCTCGGTTGGCAGACTCCGAAAAAACACCCCCTATAAACGCGGAGATCTCTACAACATCCTCTATGCCCTGCGAAATAAGGGCCTTGCAACGGAAGAGTTAAAAGAAGGCATTATCACCTTTACCCTTGCAGAACCGGAAAAACTCCACAATCTCGTCAAGCGCGAAGAAGATAGGATTGATCAATCACGCAAAGCGCTCCATAGCGCATTACCCGACATAAAGTCTCTCTACAATCTTTCGCTCGAGAGGCCCGGAGTGCGATTTTTCGAGGGACCAAGTGGCGTGTGGAATGTCTTAGAAGATTCGCTTTGTGCAAAAACAGAGATCTATTCCATCACCGACATCGATTCGATTATCAAATATATTGGTGACTTAAATGAAAAATATGCTTCACTCCGCGCACGGCGTAAGCTCAAAAAAAGAGGACTTGTTTTGGATACGCCATTTGCCCGCGATTATCTCAAAGGATACTTGCGCGATATCACAGAAACGCGCTTGATCGCGTCGGATGCCACGATACTCTTTGAATCCATCATGCAAATCTATGACAATAAAGTCTCCTACATCACGCTTACGGAAAAAAATATGATCGGCGTGATCATTGAAGATCCGATTATCAACCGCATGCATCGCATGCTTTTCGAACATCTCTGGCGCATTACGCCGCCGACTGTATTCGAAGCCTAACATTGTCAGGTTCGCGCACAATATGCGTTGATGGCACGCCATGATAATCGTACCGTTTCGTCACAGCAAAACCAAGTTTTTCATACATTTTTGCCGCTGGAGAATCAGGATCGCAATCCGCTTCGATCTTTTGAGTTTCCCCAAGCTTTACTAATGACTCCTCCAAAAGCGCCATACCAAGCTTATTGTTTTCATAGTGCTTACTCACAACAAATGAACCGAAATACAAACTGCCATCTTCTTGCCGGTCAAACCGGCAGAATGCAACAACCAGACCCATGTGCTTGATCACATAAAGCGTCGTGTGTTCACTCTGAGTCGCAGAATGAAAACGCTCCAGTAGGGCCTCTTTAAACTCAGTGGTATATTTTGGATCGGCATACTGAGACATATAGATCCACTCCATTTCTTCAGAGTCGATTCTATTGCTCAAAAACATACGAAGTTCATCGCCTTTTATTATTGAAAATTCAACTTCCTCAATTTCTGAGAGTGGAGGCATCTCACCTGATTCCCTTAACGCCTTAAATGCCGCTGTAAAGAGTACTATTTCCGACGGTAAGTCTATTGATATCTCAAGCAATTCATCTCGCGTTTTTGTATCTGCTGCACGAAGGATCGTCTGTGCGCGCCGCATCAAATGCTGTATACATGCTCGCACTTTTTTTTGATCAACATGAGCATGGAAGGTTGTACGAAGATATTCAGACACATCGGCGCTTGCGTGCGTGATCATCGATATTCTGTGAAAAAGGTTTTTTCCAAGATATCGATCGCTTCCAATTCGCTCTGCGACATTCAAAAGAACATTACCAAATGAAGGTTCGTCTGACGCAGTCATGAACGCATCCAAAAATTCATATTTCCACCTATCGGCTTGCTTCATGATTTGAGAAAACCGCTTAAATGTTTTCCTGTCTGCGCTTGCAAGAAAGCGTAAGAAATGGATTTGCGACCGAAGAGGAATATCTTCCAGCGATATTCCGAGATCCTGTTCAATTGCACGGCGAATAGCAGGCCGATACAGATGCTGTAAGAGTAGGGGGATGTTTTCTTCTTCTGTCCCGAAAAATGGATTAAGCTCAGCACTTGACTGCACGCTCTCAAACCCACGGAATTCAATCGCTGATGATTTCGCTGGCGATGCGTCCAACACCTGCTGGGCCGACAAGAATAATTCTCGTATCAAAGTCTCCTTCTTTGGCTCAAGACGCTTATCAATAAGTATGAGTTCAATGGTTGCCCGTTCTTTATTCACATCTGGTGAATCTGTTTTATTGAGTAGTATTTTCCATAAAGAAAAATATCGAATCCATTCATCTCGAGTCATCACGGTGGATTGTGCGGCAAATACCTCTGCAAGTCGATCCGATGATTGATCAATGATGAAGAGGGGGAAAAAATGTAAAATCGATCTTGACAAAGAGTGCGTCAAGGCTATTTCCAAAACTTCACGATTTTGAAGAATGGCAGAGGAAAACGCGAGTGAAGGACCGCGAGGCTCAGGCAAACTCTCGAAATCCACTTGTGCAATGCTCTGTGGTATCATTGTATGATCATATATTGCAACTGCATCCAACGCAGTGCGGGCAAGCAACCTCCTGCTTTCAGTCGGAAGATGAGAGGGCTCCATTGGCACAATAATCCTGTCTCGAAGATGTATATCTTCCATAAACCACTCTTCCGGTGCTTTTTCAATTTGTCTTCCTTCAGTAGGATCTCCGTATGAAACGCCACTATTAAATATCTCATCTCCCGTCGTAGTAGCAAGAAATGCTGCTTTTCGCTCATCAATAGAGGCTTGCAGCTCACTGCAGGCATAGCGTATAAGAGGAAACTGAATACGCTTGCGAATGGCATGCACCACACCCTTCATATAATCCTCAGTACTGCCAAGTGCATTCACTGCTGGTTCATACGATACAACGAGCGCTCGGGATTGAGCATGAGCAATTATTTCATCTACAGATCTGCGCTCTAGAGATTGAGAAATTGCGCGCATCGAAAGCTTTGAATTGATTGTTGCCAATTGATGGATTACATCCAGCTGTTCAGAAATGGGGAGTTTTTGAACATATAACGGAATTTCTTTACCAAATGATGCTGGACTTTTCTCAATCTTTATTGCTATTGCATCCATCAACAAACTCCCAAACACTCGTTGAATCTCTATAATGCGCATTAATCGTGCAGCAACAATGACCATCTCGGCTGAATGTAGTACTTTAGACATCAATTCAATGATATCTGAAAGGCCATTAGCTATCTTTTTTTTCTCAGACTCAGCATACTTTGTTCCGGAACATTCTTGAGAAATTACCCCAATGAAAATATTCAAAGCCGCAGCAGATTTCAAGACAGCAGTATCAATCCTTCTCTTTGAACCCGCCGCCAATCCTTCTACATAAGCTGTTGCCGAATCGATAATGCCCTTCTTTTGCGATGCAGTATATTCAGTAGTCTTTAGCCCGCTTTCGAGTTGTGTCTTTCTTTGAGCCATGCATTCACTCTACCACAATCTGTAGGCTAACCAATACCTTGCTTTTTATCTCAAAAGCCTTAGGATAAGACATATACAATTTCATTATGTACCCCCATCAGAAAATCGAAAAAAAATGGCAGGAGTATTGGAAAACAAATAAGACCTTCGAAGTGAACGAGGATCTTGAAAAGAAAAAATACTACTGTCTCGATATGTTTCCCTACCCTTCCAGTAATGGCCTCCATGTCGGACACCCGGAAGGATATACCGCAACAGATATTTTTTCACGTTATTTGCGCATGAACGGATACAATGTACTGCATCCGATGGGATGGGATGCATTCGGATTGCCTGCGGAAAATTTCGCCATCAAAGAAGGTGTTCATCCGGCAACGACTACGGCAAAGAATATCGAGAATTTTCGCAAACAAATCCAATCCTTCGGATTTTCCTACGACTGGAGCCGTGAAGTGACTACCTCATCGCCCGACTACTACAAATGGACGCAGTGGATTTTCTTACAACTCTATAAAAAGGGTCTTGCCTACAAACGCAAAGCTCCTGTGAACTGGTGTGATTCATGCCAGACTGTCCTTGCAAATGAACAAGTCGTGGGCGGATCCTGCGACCGCTGCCATGGACCCATCATCCAAAAAGAACTTGCTCAATGGTTTTTGAAAGTGACCGATTATGCGGAAGAGTTGCTTTCCTGCCTTGATGATCTCGACTGGCCGTCTTCCATCAAAGCCTCTCAGCGCAATTGGATCGGTAAAAGCGAGGGTGCGCGAATTGCATTTCCTATAGTAAGCAACTCTCTCGCCATTGAAGTCTTCACAACTCGGCCTGACACACTTTATGGCGCAACATACATGGTCATTGCGCCCGAACATCCGCTCATCGAACAATGCGCCGAACGCATCACAAATCTTAAGGAGATTCGCACCTACCAGCGCACCGCACAAACAAAAAATGAACGTGAACGCACTCAGTTGGAAAAAGAGAAAACGGGCGTTGAAGTGAAAGGGATACAAGCATTGAATCCCGCAAATGGAGAATCTATTCCTATTTGGATTGCCGATTATGTGCTTATAAACTACGGCACAGGGGCCATCATGGCGGTCCCAGCACATGATGAGCGTGATTTTGCATTCGCAAAAAAGTACAACCTTCCCATAACAATGGTCGTGTGCCCTCATTATCCCGCCGCCACCTGTCCGGTTCTTGATCAAGCATATACCGAGACCGGACATCTTGTAGAATCCGGTGAATTCACCGGCATGGCATCCGAGGAAGCGAAGAAAAAAATTACAGAACATGTCGGAGGCAGTTCTGAAATAAACTACAAGCTCCGGGATTGGCTGATCTCGCGCCAACGCTACTGGGGGGCGCCGATTCCCATTCTCTATTGTGATAGTTGCGGCGAACAGCCCGTACCCGAAATCGATTTGCCTATTCCGTTGCCAACCGATGTGGATTTCCGCCCAAGTGGCGAATCACCCTTAGTACGATCAAAGGAATTTCATTCCGTGAAATGCCCCACCTGCGGCGATCCTGCACGGCGAGAATCAGACACTATGGATACTTTTATGTGTTCCAGTTGGTATTTCCTTCGCTATACCAGTCCACATGAAGCCGACCAGCCATTTGATGAAGAAAAAATAAAGCATTGGATGCCAGTCGACATGTATGTCGGCGGCGCAGAACACGCAGTTCTCCATCTTCTCTATGCGCGATTCATGACCAAAGCTCTTCGCGACTGCGGATTTCTCTCATTTGATGAGCCCTTTACGCGACTCAAGAATCAAGGCATGATCTTGGGCGAAGATGGCGAGAAGATGTCAAAATCCCGAGGCAATGTCATCAACCCCGACGATGTGGTTGCGACATTCGGCGCCGATACTATTCGCATCTATGAAATGTTCATGGGACCCTTTGAAGCGACAAAACCATGGAGCACCAATGGCGCCGTTGGCGTGCGCAGATTTCTTGAGCGAGTTTGGTATGTCTTCGACCAGATCGGCAAAAATCCCGATGCGCACACAAAAGCTTCTTCACACGAACTTATAAAAACAGTCCTCAAAACCTTAAAAAAAGTGACGGAAGACATTGTCACATTCAACTTCAATACAGCCGTAAGCTCAATGATGATTTGCGCAAATGCCCTTCACGACGCAGTCAACAAGGGAGGGTCAATTGATAAGGAACTTCAGCAAAAATTCTTGCTTATTCTCTCGCCGTTTGCCCCACATTTGGTCGAAGAATTATTGGAACTTCGAAACGAAGGACCGCTCTCTATTCATGCTTGGCCGACATATGATCCCAAACTCGTAAAAGATTCCGTAGTAACTGTTGTTATTCAAGTGAATGGCAAGGTTCGCGATCAGATCGAAGTTGAAGTTAACCTGGAAGATGCCATTCTGAAAGCTCATGCATTTGAACGTCCTGCGGTACAAAAATGGATCGAGGGCAAAGATACCAAAAAAATCATCATCATCAAAAACAAACTGGTAAATATTGTCACCGAGGCTGCTTGACTTTTTTGGCGTAATGAAGTAGAGTTGCCGTATCATGAAGGTTCTCACTTCTGAGCAACTGTACATTCAACTTCAAGCAATACCTCCGCTTGCATCAATTATCGCACAGTCTGTTGTTTTTGACTGTTGGCGTGTTGGATCCCGTCCGGCCGTAGATCTCATAGGAGACGACCAATTCCGCCATTACGAATGCATTCCTCTGAGTCTCTCTGAGCATACCCACGAAATCCTTTCTGAATCCCAAGATGGCAAACTGATACTTGTCTGCGATCTCTTTGCGGAATACAACAATCCTCCCATTGGAACCAAGTGGAGCATGGAAACCCGCACTCATAGCGCTCTTATTGGAGCAATGGCATCATTATTGCATTTTTTTGAATGTGATGCGCTCAAAGAATTGCTCTGTGCCCAACCAGAGCGACTGGCAATCATTACGATTCACGACTATTCAGCGGTCTACGATCCAAGCTCGGGTAGAAAAATAATTAATTTCATTCGCTCTCGATCAGATACGCCGCATCCATCCTCTTCATAAGAGGATTTTTTATTTTCATTACTATAAAAAAGACCCTTTTACAAGGGTCTGTTAACCGATTTGCAAAGCACATTCATGTGCAATGTGCTCCATGATTTCCGCCTGATAGCGCTTATCCTCAGAAGAATCCTTCTCATAGCATATCAGTGAGATTGCGGGAACGGAAAAATTCGTGCATTGCAGCTCTGGTGCGCCATTTCCTTCACGCCGCTGCTGAACATGTTCATAACACGTTGTAAGAACATTCAGATGGACAATCGCCCGCTCCAAAAGTTTCATGAGATGTGCCATGTCATAGCGCTCTCGAATACTATCGGCATAGGGCATTTTTCCTCGCACAACAAATGCCAATTCATCAAAGAGTAGGCTTATCCATTGTCCGATAGGATGAGTAGTGATCACATCTCCCACTGATTCGCATTCATCCGAAATTCGAATAGCTTCATCTTTCGTAAAGCGCTGTTTGGAAAAATCCACCAATCCAGCCTCCACAATGCAATACCATAGGTCGTACCAACGATCATGCAATGAGCCTCCCTCGTGAAGGATGATCGTCAAACAATCGTATGCTTTTTTCCACTTTGCAAATGCTAATGGAATCGTTATCCTGCTTTCAAATGGAATGAGGGCGTCGTTAAGCTGTGCAAATCTATTGAGCATGGGGCGATACCACTCAAGTAGAAGTTGTTGCATACCCGGCTGTAATGTTAAAGAACGTGTTGTTTGTGCCATCTTCTCTCTCGTACGTAACAGTAGTAGTGCTTCCTTCTTTGGTCAAGAAGCACTCCTTGCAGATAGCACAAAAACTCATTATACTGGGGGCATATTCATTTCTTACTCTATGTCACACCTTTCACGCACAGATCCCGATATCGCCTCCCTTTTAGAACAAGAACTCGCCCGCCAACAACAGGGCCTTGAACTTATCCCATCGGAAAATATCGTAAGCCAGGCCGTCCTTGAAGCCCTCGGATCAATTGGGACAAATAAATATTCTGAAGGATATCCCGGCAAACGCTATTATGGCGGACAAGAATACGTCGACAAGATTGAAACACTTGCAATCGAACGCGCAAAAAAACTTTTTGGCGTTTCGCATGCGAATGTGCAGCCCTATTCCGGATCTCCCGCTAATCAGGCGGTGTGTTTTGCGCTTTTGGAACCCGGAGAAAAGCTCATGGGTATGCATTTGCTCTATGGGGGGCATTTGACACACGGATGGAAAGTGAATTTTTCCGCAAAATATTATAAGGCCGTACAGTATCCTTCAGGCAAAGACGGCTATCTCGATTATGATGAAATTGCCCGCATGGCGCGCGAAGAACGGCCCAAGCTCATGTTTATCGGAGCAACCGCGTATCCGCGTATTTTTGACTTTGCGAAGTTTGCTGAAATTGCGAAAAGTGTTGACGCATATCTTGTTGCGGACATGTCGCATGTCGCAGGCCTTATTGCGGGAGGCGCGCATCCTTCCCCGGTCGGATATGCTGACGTCATCACCACTACAACTCATAAAACACTGCGGGGGCCGCGCGGAGCCATGATTCTCTGCGATGGTGAGCCAAGTAATTTTCTTAAGCCTCCGCCGGAAAAATCCCGACACTATCTTCCAACACTCATTGACCGTGCCGTGTTCCCGGGCCTTCAAGGAGGGCCACACGACCATCAAACTGCTGCAATTGCCGTGGCACTCCATGAAGCGGCAGAGCCGGCATTCAAGGAATATGCCGCTCAAGTTGTAAAAAATGCAAAGGCTCTTGCGGAGCACCTGCTTTCCAAAGACTTTTCTCTTGTATCTGGAGGTACGGACAACCATCTCATTCTCATCGACCTCTCAACAAAAAACATTCCAGGTAAGATTGCTGAAACAGTACTTGATGAAGTGGGTATTACGGTAAACAAAAATGCGATTCCGTTTGATACGCGCCCTCCCTATGACCCTTCCGGCATTCGCATCGGAACACCCTCCATGACTTCGCGAGGCATGAAGGAAGCTGACATGGAAATCATTGCATCAATCATGGCCGATGTAATAGCTAACCCGAACGATGATTCACTAAAACAGCGATGCCATTCACAGGTTCGATCTCTTTGCGAACGGTATCCGATTTATCCCTCACTTTCCTATACATGACCTCTGTTGCAAAAAAAATTCAAACATACCTTTTTTGCGGAGAGGATACGTTTACGGCTTTCCGAAAAGCGGAAATGTGGAAGAAAAGATTTTCGGAAAAATATGGCTCCCACGCCATTACATGTATTGACGTGGAAAGCTGGATGGGAAGCGAAGATGAACTACTTGGAACATGCAAAAAAGCAATGATACAACAATCGCTTTTCAACCCGGCATCTCTTGTTGTCATAAAAAATCTTTTTTCGAGTAAGACATATCGTGAACCACTTGGAACTTTTCTTTTGGAACATCTTTCGACACTTCACGGAGATACATTTGTTCTTCTCATGGAAGGACTCCTAGACAAACGCCTTTCGCTCTACAAATCATTCTGCGTTCTTGAAAAAAAAGAAGTGGTACGAATCGAATCATTTGATATACCTCATGGAGCGGCATTATTACAATGGGTTGATTCCACGCTCAAAGAATTGCAGACATCCATGACTGCGCAGGCGCGCACTACATTTTGCAACTACTTTGATCCTCCCCGTCTTTACCGCATGGTTGCTGGAGATCATGCGCATTACGATCTATGGCTTCTATGGCATGAACTTCACAAACTCACTTCGTATGCGGCCCTAAGACAGATAACACACCATGATGTTGCACTCCTCTGTCCGCAGACTACAGGAGCGCATATATTTGAAAGTATGGGATTCTTTTCGCAACAAAATGCCAAGAAAACACTTGGATGTATCTATACGCTTCTTAGTAGCGAACATCTGCGTGATGCATCGAGCGCGCTTGGCATCTGTTCATTTTTTCAAAACCAGCTTCACGGCATGCTCATTATTAAAGATATGCTTTCTCGAGCACAATCAGAACAGCATATTGCGCAAGCGCTTCAATGGAAAAATGAACGCGTTCGGATTGTTGCCCAACAGCTGAAATCGTTATCGCCTGTTTTTTTAAAGCAAGCAGCTCTCGATTTCATTCAACTCGAACAATTATTGAAATCCCGTCCCATACCTGCGGGCAGCGCACTATTGCATACGATTGGGCGCGTAATGACTGAAACATAAAAAAAATCCCCGAAGGGATTTTTTATTTTTTATTAAGTTCGTTGATTTTCGCAAGAATCCTTGATTTTTTGCGAGCAGCAGTGTTTTTTTTGATAATGTTCTTACGCGCAGCACGATCTGCAGCTTTTTGAAACTCTCCGTACATTGTTAGCGCTTCTTTTGAATCTTTTTTTGCGACAGCCTTCAGTGCGGCCTTGCGAAGATATCCAAGAGATTTTTTTACGGAAGCATTTTGCACTGTCCGTTTCTTTGTCTGCCGTAAATGTTTTATTGCAGCATGTTTGTGTGCCATAGTTCTAATAATTATTATTACGTTATCGATGACGGATCGATGCCACCTTCTTACCGCTTTTCTTACGGCGCTTCTTCAATGCCACTTTTCGTGATTTGTTCATAGAGTGAATAATGGGTTAAAATTACTCGTTTATTTCTGGCGGACCGGACGGGACTCGGCTTCAACTCTCATCTCGCCGTCGTTCAATTCGGTTTAGCCACCGTCTCGCGGTATGACCTGCTGGTCACACATCGCTCTGACGTTCTCATCCCGACGCAAGCAAAGCAGTTTGCTTGCTTCCGGATGGCGGACCGGACGGGACTCGAACCCGCAACCTCCGCCGTGACAGGGCGGCGATCTAACCAGTTGATCTACCGGTCCATGGATACCAATATTCAGCTAGTATATCATCTTTTTCGAGATATGCAAGCATCTTGATTTCGATGGGCAAAAAGAAACCATAAACCGATCAATGCCGCAATGGTCAAATCAACACTCCACCATTGTGGAAGCCGAAAGCCCCAAAAGATCGGAACGGTGTCAATACGCAAAAATTCAATGCCGAAACGCCCAATAGAATACGCGATGATGTAGGCAAAAAACAGCATTCCGCTCCGATACCATGCCGCTTTTCGTTGTAGAGCCCATCGATAGACTAGTACGAAAAGAACGACAAACAGCGCCATATCCCACAACGATTCGTACAGAAATGTCGGATGAAAATAGTTAAATTGCTCAAAGCCCGGCAATCGATGGGCTGCATCGATAGGTATTCCCCATGGCAATGATGTTGGTAGACCGTAATTCTCTTGATTAAAATAATTTCCCCAGCGGCCCAGAGCCTGTCCTAGCGCCAGAGCGGGGGCGGCATAATCCGCGAAATGCAACCACGGGATGTGTTTCCGTCTGCAATACGCAAATGATCCGATCATCCCCCCTATGAGCGCCCCATGCCAGACAATTCCGCCATGCCAAATCGCAATCATTTCCTGGGGAGTAGAAAGAAAATAATCGGGGTGATAGAGAATAAACAACACTCTCGCTCCGACAATTGCTGGAATAAACACCCACCAAAATAATCCATCGATATAATCTTCATAATGAGTCCCTTGCACACGATCGAAGTGCCGCGAAAAATATATCATCAAACAATATGCTGTGATAAGACCAAGCGCCAACACTAAGCCATACAGGGAGATTTCCACTCCCCCGATGTCAAACGTTGCAGTCGGTATCCATGTATGAAGAAACATGTTACGTTACTCGCTCTAATTCAAGTTCATTTGATTCAAGTTCTGCAATGAGGTCGCCTTTGCGTACGAATTTTTTCTTCTTAAGAAATGTAACAATATTTTTCTGTACTGGAAAAGCTGTTACCCCTCTCACAAGATTCAACTTCCGCGCACAGAAAGGATCGGGAGAGAACGCAATAATGCGCACTTCAGGCCTATGGCTTGCGACCGCCCGAACAAATGCTTCATTCGCCTCTTTAATAACGATGCATTTAATTTGCTTGGTAAGAGCTGCATCAGCGACAGCATGAGCAACCATATCCATTAATTCTTTTTCCTTAGCGCCATGATCACACACATAATCGTCAAATGCCGACTTTTCGGTTTCATGGATTGTCTTTGTCATGACAGTCACAGCTTCCAGAGGATACAATCCCGCAGCGCTTTCGCCGGAAAGCATCACCGCATCTGAATGGTCAATAACGGCGTTTGCAACATCGGATACTTCGGCGCGTGTGGGCCGGCGGTTTTGCGTCATAGACTCCAGCATTTGCGTAGCTACAATCACGGGTCTTTGCATCGCAATGCACTTTTGTATGAGCTTTTTTTGGATTATAGGCACTTTTTCCGCAGATACTTCGATTCCCAAATCTCCACGGGCAACCATAATGGCATCGGAAACACTGAGAATGGAATCAAATGATTTTACGGCTTCAGGCAACTCGATTTTTGGAACAATACCTACGCGCGCACCCTGCAGAGGATCTGCCTTTTTCATGATTGACCGTAAACGCGTGATATCTTGCGCGCCATGGACAAACGATAGCGCAACATAATCGACTTTTTGTTGCAGTCCGAACTTCACATCGTTGATATCTTTTTTTGTAATACTGCTGATTGCGAGCCGCACGCCCGGCACATTAATGCCTTTATGGGATTTTACAATCCCACCCACAACAACATTGCATTCGATATGTGTTCCCGTTATTTTTTCCACCCGTAAATCCATAGTCCCGTCGGCAATAAGAATATGGCTTCCCAATTTCACATCTTTGGCCAAGCCCTCATATTGGTTTGGCAATAATGTTTCCGAATGTTTCTTTTTAAAATCACCTTGAGGAACCAACACAACACGCTCACCTTTTTTCATTGCAATGCCGTTCGGTTCATCAATCTCGCCAATGCGGATGCGAGGACCCTGCAAATCTTGTAAAATGGCAACGGGCTCTCCGCATTTTTTTGCTGCAGCACGAATGGTGCGAATGAGATTCGCATGTTGCGCATACGTGCCATGTGAAAAATTCAATCGAGCAACATTCATTCCCGCTTTGATGAGTTTTTCTAGTATTGCGCGCTTTTGGGACGCAGGACCGATCGTACAGACGATTTTTGTGAACTTCATAGATTCTTTCACTTTCATGATTGATTGACTCAGTATACCAAATAAACAATTCTTATGCATCCTTAAAATATTTTTTACCCTTTAACTCATCGGGCATGCATTGCATATCTGTAGTCCCTTCTTCAAAATCATGCGCATATTTATATCCCTTGCCGTACTCAAGCTCTTTCATAAGTTTTGTTGACGCATTTCGCAGGTGAAGCGGCACGGCCAAGTTGCCATGAGCTTTTACATCTTCCATTGCTTTTCCAAAAGCGACATACGAACGATTACTTTTTTTGCATTCCGCTAAATACACTGTGCCTTGCGCGAGATTAATGCGCGCTTCCGGCATGCCGATCGCATGAGTAGCTTGCATCACGGCATTTGCCACCACAAGTGCGGTCGGCTGAACATTACCAATGTCTTCAGATGCAAAGACAACCATGCGGCGTGCAATAAACACCCCGTCTTCTCCAGCATCAATCATTCGTGCCAGCCAATAGAGTGCGGCGCTCGCGTCGGAATTGCGCATGCTTTTGATAAATGCCGAGATGACATTATAATGCTCTTCCCCCGCTCGATCATATCTCAGCGCTTTTTGTTGCATGCTTTCTGACAGAATAGAGGTGGTCAATTCCTTTTCCTGTTTTTGGGCAAGTAAAAACGATGCGAGTTCAAGCACATTAAGGAGCGTGCGAGCATCGCCGTTCACCGCTTGAATCAAAAACTCCCGTGCGTCGTCAACAATACTCAGATGCTGTCCTCCAAGCCCTCGGACATCATCAGAAAGAGCAACATCAATAATCAAGGAGAGATCTTCATGTGAAAGGGCATGCAGTACAAATACTCGCGAACGGGATAGTAATGCGGCATTCACTTCAAATGATGGATTTTCTGTTGTCGCGCCAATCAAGATAATCATTCCTTGTTCCACGGCAGGCAAAAGCGCATCTTGTTGCGCTTTGTTAAAGCGATGGATTTCGTCAAGAAATAATATTGTTTTTTTTCCATGAAACTTCAACGACTCAAGTGCACTATCCACTACCTTTCGTACGTCTTTTACTCCTGCACTCACGGCACTCAGGGGAATAAATGTCGCACCGGTATGCTGTGCAATAACCGAAGCGATTGTTGTTTTTCCCACTCCGGGAGGCCCCCAAAAAATAAGTGACCGCAGCTCATCTTGTTCGATAAGCTCACGAAGCACCCTTCCTTCTCCCAATACATGCTCTTGCCCGATAATTTCTTGCAATTTCCGGGGCCGCATCCGATCTGCTAAGGGGGAGAAGTCTTTCTTCTGTAGTGTTGAATCAAAGAGGTCATCCATATATTCCTACCCTACCAAAGAACATACCACCAGACAAGAAAAGAGCGGGTGCCAAAACAAAAGAGGCTTTGCACAAAGCCTCTTTTGTTTTTTTGATGAAATACTCGTTTAGTAGTCGTATCCGCCGCCCATGCCGCCCATATCTCCCATACCGCCTGGCATACCTCCCTTTTCTTTCTTTTCGGGAATATCCGCGATCACCACTTCTGTTGTCAGAAGCATTGAAGCGATCGATGCTGCGTTTTGCAATGCAAATCTTGTGACCTTAGTCGGATCGATAATACCGCTTGCAACCAAATCTTCGAATGCGTCTGTTGCCGCATTATACCCCATTGAGCCGGTGAGTTTTTTGACTTCTGCGCAAATAATGCTGCCGTCCTTGCCCGCATTGTGGGCAATCTGCCGAATAGGTTCTTCGAGAGCTCGGCGCAGAATATCTATACCGATCTTTTCTTCACCTTCAACGATCAATCCATCGAGAGCTTTAATGCATCGAATAAGTGCAACACCTCCACCAGGAACAATGCCCTCTTCGATTGCGGCTTTCGTTGCGGCTAATGCATCTTCAATGCGATACTTCTTTTCCTTCATTTCCGTTTCTGTCGCTGCTCCGACTTTCAAGACAGCTACGCCGCCTGAAAGCTTTGCAAGGCGTTCTTGAAGTTTTTCTTTGTCAAAGTCAGATTCGGTATTTTCGATTTCTTTGCGGATCTGATTCACGCGCGCCTTTATGCTTTCCTGATCACCTTTGCCCTCCACAATAGTTGTGTGTTCTTTGGTTGCAACAACCTTGCGAGCTCGACCCAGATGTTCGAGTGCAGCAGTGTCGAGTTTCAAACCGACTTCTTCCGAAATCACTGTCGCACCGGTTAGAATGGCAATATCTTTGAGCATCTCTTTGCGGCGATCGCCAAATCCCGGCGCCTTCACGGCCAACGCATTGAATGTTCCGCGGATTTTATTCACCACAAGCGTTGCGAGCGCATCACCATCCAAGTCTTCCGCAATGATGACAATATCTTTGCGCCCCGTTGTTGCGATCTTTTCGAGTAACGGCAAAAGATCGTGTATGGAAGAAATCTTTTTGTCCGTGACAAGAATATATGAATCATCGTGGATGGACTCCATGCGGTCCGAGTTGGTGATCATGTATGGAGAGACATAGCCCTTATCAAACTGCATGCCCTCAACAACTTCTTTCTGCACACCAAAGACTTGCGATTCTTCAACGGTGATAACGCCATCGGAACCGACTTCCTTCATAGTCTCTGCAATGATTGCGCCGATTTCCGCGTCATTGGCCGAGATAGAAGCAACCTGCTTGATCTCTTCATGGCCTTTTACTGGTTTTGAGATTGCATTTTTCAATTCTTCAACGATTGCCTTGACGCCCTTCTCGATACCATGCTTGATCGCCATTGGATTTGCGCCGGCTGCAACATTGCGCAGTCCTTCGCTGATCATGATTTGCGCAAGCAATGTCGCCGTCGTTGTTCCATCGCCCGCAACATCATTGGTTTTAGTCGCAACTTCTTTCACAAGCTCCGCTCCGATATGTTCAAACTTATCCTCAAGACTGATTTCTTTTGCGATAGTAACGCCGTCATTGGTGATAACCGGCGAGCCGTATCCGCGATCAAAGACTACATTGCATCCAGTGGGACCCAAGGTGACCTTTACTGCATCGGCGAGCTTATCGACACCACGCTTGAGAGCCGCTCGCGCCTTTTCATTAAAAAGTATTTGTTTTGCCATATTTCTAACAAATTAAGAATCTTATGCAACAATTGCGAGAATGTCCGATTGGGACAGAATAAGATATTCCTTATCCTCAAATTTGAAATCATCCGGACTGTACCGTTTAAATACAATGATATCACCAACCTTAATGTCCATTGGTGAACGCTGTCCGTTATCCAAAAACTTACCGGGGCCAATAGCGATTACAGTTCCTTTTTCCGGTTTTTCTTTGGCTGTTTCCGGTAATATGATGCCGGACTTAGTCACCTCTTGGGATGACAGTGGCTCCACGACAATGTGGTCACCGAGTGGTTTGAGCTGCATAGCACTGTTTAATTATGTATTAAGGGAACACCAGTACTGGGCAATTCTACGAGAGAACTTCTTTTCTGTCAAGGGGGGTAAAAAAATAAAAAAGCCCGCTCATGAATGAACGGGGGTTGCTGATTGGTGCTTCGATGCCCGCTGTCTGGTGCATAGAGCATTCTTTCCTCTTACAGTGATCAGGATGGCATGGGCGCGAGCAAGTGCGGCATCTCTATTAAACTCGCCCTGCTCATTATATATGCTGAGGCTTTGCGCATTTGCTACGATCTGTTGAGCAATGCTTTCGGTTGCACCAAGTGAGATACGAGATTTACTGGTGCTGCGCCACCGATCTATCACTCCTTGGACAAATATGCCTCTGCCAACATCTCGAAGAACCTGTTCAAGGGAATCGATAAGTCCATTGCTCAAAAGCTTGCCATATATTGACCCTATTGATTTACTCTTAGAATCGCTGCTTTCCAAATAGAGTCCCGGCGGAACATGCTCGAGTAGATCCTGTTCCTTACCGATCAAGCTTTGTGGTAGTTGGTTTAACGGTGCACGCTCTTTTGCGGATCCTGTTGCTTCTTTGGATAGCAAAGGTTTTGGAGAATGCTTTGAGGGTTTCTGTTTTTGCGTTTGCGCATTCTGCATGCGTTCTCGCTGTGCAATGCGCTGCCTGAATCGAAAATCAAGGACCTGCAAAAACTGTTGCAATTTCCCTTCACGATCGATGCGAAGTTCGATCAAGCGCGACGGCAGTTCATTCGATGTCCAGATAGGCAGATGCTCCAAAAGGAGCTTCACTATCTTACGAGCACGCATCCTCTTTGCTATATCCTGCTTTCCATTAAAATCCCATTTTAAGCGTGCAGTTTTTTCCAGGCGTGCTTCAAAAGCGTCTTCTTCAATGAGTATCGCAAATTGGGATAAACGCTTTGCGAAATCCTCGGCCATCAACCATCTGATGATCTCAACAATATCGCGCACCTCTTTAACATTTGCAAATACAAGCGAGAGTTCATAGCGGTCAAGTGCCGTTAATGGTTGGCGGGTTGGAATAGTCGGGTGGTAGACTTCCAGCCCGGGATCATCGCTCATCTCAGAATCTTGTACTCGTACCACTCCGCGATTCTGACCAACAGCTGCGGCGATTTTTTCGACAGAAGGAGTTTTTTCCTTAAGCACTTCTTCATGCTCATCGGCTTGTCGGTATTCACCTCCCATCACCTTATCGATCATGGGAACAATTTTAGTGCTGACTATCGCACGAAGTTTGCCGATTTCTTCTCGATACATTTTTATTTCCGCATAGGCCTCATCGGAACGAGCTCGAAATTGCGCATAGCCTTCTTCATTTCCTTCTAGTGAAGCTTTGCGCTCAAGGCTCTGCAAATCGGCAATAAGCGCATGCCGCCCCGTAATAAGCAAGTTATAATCTGCAATCTTCCTATGTGTAGAAAGCTGCCATTCAAATAATGACTCGAGTTGAAGGCGGATGATGGTGTTTTCCGCTTCAGCCTGACTCGAAAGCGCCGGATGCCAAAACGCCACGCCGCGCTTCAGCGCAGTGATTTCCTGATGAAGACGCTCAAACGTTGCGCGCTGTTCACCTGCCAACTGTGCTTCAAGCTCTGCGACTCTCGTTTCTAATTGTGCATTTTGAGTATTTGCAATAGTGAGCTTTTCGACAAGTGCTTTCTTATCTTCACGCTCTGCTCGAAGTTCAGCAGTCCTGACTTCTAGTGTCTCCTGGATATCTCTCACTCTTCGAATGCCCTTAATCGTTCCTTTGAATCGGTTACTCATTGTGGTAATTGTAAATGTACATGTTCTTCAATATTTCAACAGTATTCATCGGTACTTCAAAGTATCTGACAGTGTAAGACGCCTCAAGGCATTAGTCAAGAAGAGGTGATATAAAAACATTCGCCCGTAGGATGAGCGAATGTTTTATTACATGCTATATTTTTGGACTTTGATCCAGGAACTCCTTATAGCGCCGAAGTTCGCGAATGCGTTTTGGCAAAAACGGATGGCTGGAAAAATATTCCGCCCATTTCACCATAAATCCCCGCTCTTGCTTGATCTGGTCGATATATCGGTCAATATTCGCCAAATTGCCGAATGTTTTTCCGGCAGCCAGCTTTATAAGTCCACGCTCATAGCTTTCTTGGTTTTCGATAAGTGCCTGCATGACCCTATCGGCGGAATATTCACGCTCGCGCGATAACGAGAGAGAAATAAAAGGTATGAATTCTCCAGGATACAACAGCCAATGATACAACTTGGTATGTCCAAGCGCATGATGCCCCAGTTCATGCGCAAGCACGGCATCCAGTTGTAGTTGATTTTCCGGCTCGCTCAATGCTTCCGCGAGATCGGAAAAAAGCACCACTATTTTTCGACTGATGAGTTTCGTTGCAAACGCATTCAACATGCCCTCGCCGTTGAGGATAAACACATCGGGAACTTTTTTCATCCCAAGGCGCGCTGCAAGGCGCTGCGCCGAATTCCATACGCCGCTAAATTGATCGGGTCCGACTCGCACGCCAGTCATGCGGACAAACGCAAGCGCATACAGATGCATGAGAAAACCAAATAAGAGAAATCCAATGAGAATAAAAAACAGCACGGAAAATCCGGCATCCTCTTCATTGATTTTTTCTGCCTCTTGCCGATATTCTTTTAGTGCGGCCTCCCGCTGCTCGGGATCGAGCGTAGAAGGAGCAATACATGATTCTCCCTCATCCAAATATGTTTGCTTATATGCGTCTGGCACGATAAACGCGCTGCCACCATCGAACGATTGCCCAAAACACAGACCAGACTCATCAATAGTTGGTTTTGTGGTAATCGCTGTTATGCTGTGCCACAATCCCCAGAATGCACCGGCCCATACGGCGGCCGATACAATAAGAACTAAGATAAAATAGATTGTTTCTTTTTTCTTACGCAGTTTTGTCGCATTAATGGGAACCACTGTGGGTGTTTGCGGTTGTTCTGTTGGCATGATATCCATAAAAGGAGTGTGTCTATATGAAAAAGCTACACATGAAGCGTATCATCCGCATGCAAAAAGGCAAATGCGATCCACCACAAAAACAGGCCTGATTGCAAGCTCCAATAAAAATGATCAAAGAGACCCGAGATGACAACCATGCATACGATGCCAAGTGCTATTGGCGCGCGCATCCCACCAACACTCCATGCATTCTTAAATGCGAAAATAATGAGCGTAAGAAATAAGAGCAAGCCTACGACTCCAAGCTCGGATACCACAAGTAAGAACATATTATGGGGTGGCTGATAATACTGTTTTTCTCCTTGCTCGCTCTTGTTTGAATCACGCTTTTCAATGACAAAGAGGGATTGATGCATTCCCACCCCAAGAAATGGCGAGGACTTCACAAGCGACCATCCGTCCGCATATGAAGTGAGTCGTTCATGAATTGATTTTTGCTCAAGCCGCTGCCAACCTCCGATTCCCAAGCGTGCTGAGAGCGGCTCCCAATAGGCGACCGACAAACTCGCCCACACCATAATAGCCGTAAGTGAAAGAATCATGGATGGTGAAATAACACCCATCTGAAAGCGATATGATTTCCGCAATACTACAAGCACTCCAATGCCAAGCAGTGTTCCAAGCCAGACTTCGCGGGAAAAAGTAAAAAAAAGTCCCGCAATACAGACAACCCATGCGCCAAGAAGCATAAAAAAAGTGTTCTTCGATTGGATGCGACCCACAAGCGATGCGCAGGAGAAAAGCGCACTCGACAACAATGCCGCCAGTACATTCGGATGAGGCAGCGTACCGTATGCGCGAAGCCATCGCTGGTCAAGAACTTCCACCACAGCATCTCCAAGCTGCTGAGAAGAATGGTATGCCATGCCAAGCCAAGAAGCGGCGGGACTTGTTTGTAATATAAACTGCCAAATGGCAAGGAATGACTGGATCGTGGCCGCCAAGAGCAATGATACGACAAAATATATCGAGTAGTTGCGATATGCCACAAGTAAGCAGCCTACCATTAGCGCTTCCGCTAATCGTGCAGCGCCCAACAATGCAATGATTGATTCGCTCGACCAAAGCACAGAAAGAGCGGTAAAAAAAATAAAAAGAATGCTACACATAAAAAACCGCTTAGCATATCCATTCAGGACACACTTCTTGATCTGTGCCATACGGGCAATAGCAGCGACACACAACAGCGCAACAATTCCATCAAGAAGTGTGAATGATACAACACCATGCTGTGTAGAATTGCCGACCGTTTCAAATATATATGCCGTTTGCAGCGGCATCACAAATACCAGAACTGCCAAAAGCCATACGATTACTCGATCGATGCTATTCATATGCTCCTTGATTGATATGAATGAAGGTGCTCAATAAGATGTCGTTGAAAATACTCTCGCCTATCATTGAGGTGAAATTTCAACATAATATCGCTCATAACAACTCCCGAATGTGCTTGGCGCGCAGCAGTACGGATGGCGGATGGAAATTTTTTTTGTTGGATCACTTTGCATGCACGATCAGAAAAAATATGAAATGGAGCATAGAGTGCGGATACACTTTTTTTGAATGTGCTCAAAACAACACCATGGTCGATCCGCCGCATATGGCTTGGGACATACGGCATTCTATGGGGGATCATTTTTGCCGCCCACTGGTTCGCTTTCCAAAATGATCTCGCGATACCTCCCTCGTCATATATCGGCACTAGGCGCGATGCCCATATGGCCAAATACACATCATCAATACCCTGCAGGCAAGGCAAGGCAAGTGAGGAGAGATCGAGCGCATCTTCGCTTATAAAAAAACTAAGGCACAACGCATCACGCATATGCTGTTCGGATAAGCGGGGGCCGAAACAAAGCGAAAGGACAATGCATGCCGCGCGGACAAACCACAGATGCCCCTTTCGCGCAACAATAAGCAGGTCGATGTCGCTTCCGTCACGCGCATGACTGAATGCAAGAGTGTTGCATAGCGCAATCATGGCTACTCCGGGAACAAGGGAGCACCAACGCGAGAACCTCATGGCTTTACGGACTTTTCTTTCCGTATGCACATACCGTTCGACCCGCTCCTGCACGCATGCACTTCTGCCCTTCATGTGCGCAAAACCTTTCGACCACTCAATCAATGGATGTTCCTTGCTTTTTTCCACTACTTCGGAAATAGAGCATTCATCGGGAGGATACAACAGAAATGCCCAAAGCTCGTATGGTGTTAATGGATAATTGAATGCGTCAAAATACGCAATCGTTGCATATAGCGATTCTTCAAGTGAACGCGGTTGAAGCGAGTATTTGTCATTGACTGGCTCAGTCATAGCACGTATACTAATCATCATGAAATCACTCAAACACATTCTCGTCGATCTCTTTATTGTGTGCGCAAAATTCTTTCTGATTATCAAGCGAATTATCAGCGCATGTGGCTCGGCTGCTTTCAAGCTCTGTTATATCATATTAAAAGTACTCTTGAAATGGCCGGTTTTTTTCCTCTATAAAACATTCGCCGGCTTTCGTTATCACATGAGCCAAAGCGGCATCCATATCAAAAATCCATTCCTCTACATTTGTTCTTCAAAAACTGTTGTTTCACTCATGTTTGTAGGAGCGGGAATACTCGTCGCGTTTTTCAATATAACACTTATCGCCACTGAAGCATCAACCATCATCCCGAATAATTTACTTGTCTACTATGTATTCCCCACAGATGAATCCGCAATTGAGGAAATCACAGATTCCCCATCCATAGCGACGGAGTATGCTCCGCTTTCCGGACTTCGCGCCCCCGAAGCACTGCCTGAATCTTCCCCCTCTGTCGCATTCACTCCACCGGGTGGCATTTCGCTTAACTCAGGTGCACTTATCAAGCCAACGCTTCCCACCGCACAAGAGGGAACACCACAATCGCTGAATGCACTCAGAACATATGTCGTCCAATCGGGAGATACGGCAAGTTCCATTGCGGCACGCTTCAATCTCTCGCTCAATTCAATACTCTGGGCAAACGGACTGAGCGCAATATCACGGCTTACGATCGGTCAAAGACTTACCATTCTTCCCGTTGACGGCGTATTGCACCGTGTGAAGCGTGGTGATACGATCGGGCGCATAGCCTCGATCTATAATGCCGACATGGATCAAATTCTTGCCTTTAATAATCTTTCCGCAAATGGCGCCATTTCCATTGACGATGCTCTTGTTATTCCAAATGGCATCATGAAACAAGTTCAGCAACCGCAACAAAGAAACACAACACTTCTTGGACAATTACGTCAAATTCTCAAACCACCTGGCATCAAATCCGTTCCTGAGCGCATCGGCAGTGCATTGCGATTTATCTGGCCTACAAGCGCAAGCCGCATTACGCAATATTTCAGCTGGCGCCACAGTGGCGTTGACATTGCAGGCCCTTCTTCAAATAAAATCTATGCCGCCGCATCGGGCGTTGTCATCATTTCCGGTTGGCAAAGCGGATACGGCCGGACTGTTCTCATTGATCACGGCAATGGGTATCGCACTCGATACGGCCATGCGAGTAAGCTCTACGTAAGTTCCGGCGAACGTGTGGAACGCGGAGAAGTCATAGCAATGGTGGGAAGCACAGGGCGCTCTACGGGCCCTCATCTCCATTTTGAAATATTACGAAATGGCGTCCGCATCAACCCGCTGACACATATCAGATAAACGGTTTATGTCGATACTGCAAACTTTCAGCAACGTGCGAAAGTGAAATGGGTTCGCAATACTCAAGATCGGCAATGGTACGAGCGATTTTCAGTATGCGATAATATCCTCGCGCGGATAACGATAGCCGTCCCACCGCTTTACCCAAAAGATCGCGGGCATCGTTTTCAAGTACGCACCATTGATCGGTATCCACATTCCGCATCTCGGCATTTGTAATAGTGCCCTTCGAATTAAAGCGTTGTTTTTGAATCTCGCGCGCACGGCTGACACGCTCGCGCACAACACATGATGCTTCAGCAGACGACGAAGCGCGAAGATGGTCGTAGGTCACTCGCGGCACATCCACAAACAAATCAATGCGATCCATCAGCGGACCTGAGACTTTTTGCTGATAATGCGCAATTACCGATGGCGTACAGGTGCACCGCACCGTCTCCTTGCCATAGTTGCCGCACGGGCATGGATTCTGCGCAGCAACAAGCATGCAGTGTGCCGGAAACCGCACCGTTCCCGATGAACGACTCACTGTTACATGCCCGTCTTCGAGCGGCTGTCGCAATGCTTCAAGGCTGCTGCGGGAAAATTCCGGAAATTCATCCATAAACAACACACCCCGATGTGCCAAACTCATTTCACCGGGCCGCGGGATGCTCCCCCCGCCCACAAGGCTTGCCGTTGATGCAGTGTGATGCGGACTGCGGAACGGGCGAGTGCGCATAAACGGCTGTTGGCGCGACAAAAGACCTGCTGCACTATGGATGGCAGTCACTTCAAGCGCCTCATCAAGCGTAAGGCAGGGCAGAATCGATTGCAGTGACCGCGCAAGCAATGTTTTGCCGGATCCTGGAGGGCCGGAGAACAATATATTATGCGCCCCCGCCGCTGCGATTTCTAGAGCGCGCTTTGCATGCTCTTGTCCGCGAATATGGGAAAAATCAACATGCTCGATGCAATCCTCTCGCAATGTTGCCTCGCTTGATTGATGAGCAATAAGCTCTCGCTTTCCCTGAAAGTATTCAATAAGTTCACGGAGCGAGCGGATGCCATATACGCATGTCGACTGTGCCAGCGACGCTTCATCCGCATTTTCTTCTGAAACAAAAAGCGTGGTGATGCCAAGCTTTTTTGCCAAAAGCGCCAATGGCAGCACACCTTTCACGGGACGCACATCGCCATCAAGCGATAATTCTCCCGCAAACAAGCTCTGTGTCGAAAACATTCTCCCTTGCTGCGAAAATGACGCGTACAGATCTTCATCGGCGCACACGATACTCAATGCTATTGGCAAGTCATACGCCCCGCCTTCCTTTCTCACGTCTGCCGGCGAAAGATTGACCGTCACTCTGCCGCGAGGAAAGGGCAATCCGGAATTTTTAAGCGCAGCACGGATTCGCTCGCGGGATTCTTGCACCGCCATATCCGGCAAACCGACAATAATAAAACAAAACTGCCCGCTTCCCGCATCGCATTCCACCTCAACTCGCTCACATTCAATGCCTATGAGTGCTCCCGAATAGACTTTTGATGCCATAGCATGAAAAAAAGCGATAATGCGCCAAGAACTATAGCCGCATCAGCACTATTAAAAAGTGATAGTGAAAAAAAAGGAATCATATCCACTACTCCGCCATACACAAAACGATCCGCCACATTGCTTGCGCTCCCTCCCAAAAAAAGAATAAGGGGTACAAAAGCTTTTTTTTGATATGTGCGATCAAAGCTCCTCCAAATCATTACGGCAACAGCAATCGCAATACAGAATGCCATACCGGAAAGCCATTGCGATAAAATCTGAGGCATTTCAATGAAAAAAAGTGAGCGCGTATTGACGATTACACCATCTTTTTCAAAAAAAGAAAGCGCCCATTGCTTAAGCGCCCTATCAACCACCAATAAAACGACTGCGGCCAGAGACGCCCATGTCCACATAGCAGATTAACGCCCCGATTTCTCTTGGCAGGTGATGCACAGCGTTGCCATTGGCCTCGCCTCCAAGCGCGCTTCAGCGATATCAGTACCGCATCCACTGCAACAGCCATAGGTTCCGTCTTCAATATGGCTCAATGCCGTATTGATATCAGTAAGTTCAGAGGTAAGGGTACCCTGTAATGCAAGGGCATCTGCATAATCGCGAGATTCGTCCGCATTATCCTCATCGCCCGGACCCTTTTCATTCCAAATAACCTTAAATGAATCGCCGTCGCGAACCGTAAAACGAGCCAAGTCTTGCTCAATCTTCTGTTTATCAGAGATGAGCTTTTCGTGCTGCTTGTCTAAAAATGTTTTTTGAAGAGACATATAGTGAATTATATACCAAAATACCCCCAAATACCAAAAGGGGGCGCAGATCACCTGCGCCCCTGTATTCAAACAGGAACTTTTTGTTGTTTGTTTAGTGATCGCGCCCGTGTGGCGCTTTGTGGATGTGATTCTATGCAGATCTCTCGATCACATAGTATCAAAATGTCCAAAAGCGGTACGAGTAGCTTCTACCGACATGAAGCGATGTCCTCCCTCCAGTTCCTTGGTGTAATTCTGATCCTCTTGCGAGAATCAGACGTCACCTTTTTTTGTTTTTGTTTTGTCGTAGAATAGGTCGGCGACTATTCCTTTCGAGGACTAGGAGAGGGGAACGAGATAGGCATGGTGGCGAATCTGCTCTTCGCCGCCTCTCTCGGTTATGGATGAGCGGTATAACCGATAGGGTGCCCGGTAAAGGTTCATTCTTTGACTCATCTGTAGATAAGTATAGCAGGAAAAACACATTTGGTCAATTCCTGATAAGCGACTCAAAAAATGCCTATTTTACTTATACTTAAAATGATATTCATCATTGATACCCTTTTGTGTTCAACTTTTGAATCAATTATTTATCCACACATACCCCCTAGTTATTCATACTGTTATCCCCAGTTTTTCCAGAGCCGTTTATTGATTTTTGTTGAAATAAACGCCATAATAGCTCTATTATACTAATCGATATTCTTATGAGAACACTATTCTATCTTGGCATTCTAACGGGGCTTTTCTTGGGTATTGGCTATCTCTTCGGAGGCCAACAGGGCCTTTCGATGGCTTTTATAATCGCATTAGTCATGAATCTTGGCAGTTACTGGTTTTCGGATAAAATCGTCCTAGCGCTCTATAGAGCCAAACTTATGGACCCAGCCGAACACCCTGCAGTGCACCGGATCATCGGGAGCCTTTCCCAGCAAGCCAACCTACCCATGCCAAAGGTCTACAAAATAGACATGCCAACCCCGAATGCCTTTGCCACCGGTCGAGACCCTCAGCATGCCTGCATCGGCATTACGACAGGCATTCTATCGCTTCTTTCCGAAGATGAACTTCGAGGAGTACTTGCCCATGAGCTTTCGCACATCAAAAACAATGACATTCTCGTCTGCACCATGGCAGCCACCCTAGCGGGAGCCATTTCCTATCTTGTCCATATGATCGGGTTTGGCTTGGGGCGCGACGAGGAAGGACGTGGCAATCCATTGGTCTTTTTACTTCTTATCATTGTTACCCCCATCCTTGCCCTGCTCATCCAAATGGCCGTTTCACGCACGCGCGAATATGGAGCTGATTCGAGTGGAGCACAGCTTTTGGGCCATGGACATTCTCTTGCATCGGCCTTGCGCAAACTCGATCTTGCATCGCAAATGCACCCACTTCAGCCTAACGGCGCTCAACAAGCAACAGCGCATCTTTTCATCGTTAACCCTTTCAAGCCCTCAATGATTTTGAATTTATTCTCAACGCATCCGCCCATGGAGGAGCGCATTCGGCGACTAGAGCAAATATAGCAAAAAAACATCGGGAGATTCCCGATGTTTTTTTACGCTGCTTTCTGTAAGCGCGCTTGAAGATGTTCGTACGCTTGAAAGCGTTGCTGCTTCTGGCTTTCGAGCTGTGCAGCTACACCTTTCAGTAACTGCTCTTCAATACCCATTTCCAGGGCATCTTGAAGATAATTTTTTCCAAGTTCAGTCATGCACTCCTGGTCGGTAAGTCGAAGTTCTTCTGCTCGTTGAAGTGTAAGATCAAGTTCCATCTCGGTTGCCTCCATCACTCGTTCGGTGACTTCAGCGCGTTCATTCGATCCCTCGCGACCTCGCTCTTGCTTACGCGCATATTCCAAATTCTGTTCAAAATTTTGTTCTGGTGTGTTCATAGAGTAAGTGATTATGAATCGGTCTGGATTGATTGTAAGAGTTGTTGGGATTTGCGCTTGTCCACTTCGTTTTTCAATGACGCCAATATGCGCATCTCATCCCGCTTGATTTCAGCAAGCATTTTTTTGAAATCTTTTCGGCTCGAGCGCAATTGCGCATGTGAGATGTTCATAGAAATATTCGGTTAGCAACATAGTATATCATCAATGTTGTAGTTTGTCAAGAGTGAGTGTGACAAATTTTGTATAAAAAAATGCCCGAGACTTATGATCCGTCAGGATCTGCTCGGGCGTGGATGTTCACTTCTCCTTCCTTACTTGCCGGCCGGGACCGGCTGGGACGGGGGGGCGATGACTGGGAACGAGGGGGCGCCGTTCTGGCCGAACAGGAAGCGGATTTCGCCGCTGTGCTCGTGCTTGACGGTGCCGGAATGCTTGACGGTGCTGGTAGTACCGCCGAGGTTCCGCACTGGGCGCGCCTTGAGGGCATCGCGGAGATTCTTGTTGGAACCCCGCAATTCCTTCACCTTGACCCGAAGCTGCTTGTTCTCCTTCTTCAGCCAGTTGAACTGCTGCTGGAGCGTTGGCGGCTTCTTTTTCCCGACTCCCTGGGACGCCGTGGGTTTGGGTTTGTTACCAGGCACCAATCCGCAACCACTGAACCCCAGCAGCGCCGTAATCAGCGCCACTGCGATGAGCGGGGTCGGATTCCGCCGAAGGGACGACAAAGCCATGTGAATTTCTCCTTTCTCACGGCCGTATGGCATTAGTATACACCAAAACAACAAATCTGTCAAGGGCAACATAGACAAATTTACCTTAACCATACGAAAAAAGCCGGTTTTCACCGACTTAATTCCCTTAGAGAAATGGGGTCAGCCCCCATTTCCCAATTCAATAACTATTTCTCCGTCACGCGTTTCATCGAGAGATTAATACGGCCTTGTTCATCGATTTGCATCACTTTCACCTGTACCTGTTGCCCCAATTTAACGACGTCGGAGACTTTATTCACGCGCTGTGGCGCAAGTTCGGAAATATGCACCAAGCCTTCCTGGCGAGGAAGGATTTCCACAAATGCGCCGAAATCCATGAGTCGCGTCACCTTGCCGTCGAATATCTCGCCGACTTTCACTTCGCGTGTCAGACGCTTCACCCATTCGAGCGCTCGAGCACCTCCCTCTTCGTTGGTTGAGGTGATCATCACGAGGCCGCTTTGCTCGATATCGATTTGCACGCCTGTTGCATCGATAATTTCATTGATGATTTTTCCACCAGGACCGATAACATCGCGAATCTTATCCGGATTGATTTGTAGACTGATAATACGCGGTGCGTATTTTGAAAGTTCGGGGCGCACAGCAGGAATTGCAGCAAACATACAATCCAATATTTTCAGACGTGCCGCGTGTGCTTTTTCAAGTGTTTCTTTCACGATTGCCAGCGACAGGCCGTCTGTTTTGGTATCCAACTGAATTGCCGTAATGCCATCCTTGGTGCCTGCCACTTTGAAATCCATGCCGCCATCGCCATCTTCCAAATCTTGCAGGTCAGTAAGCACTTTGTAATTACCCTTGTCATCAGAGGCAAGCCCCATGGCAATGCCTGCAACCGGAGCCTTGATCGGCACTCCAGCATCCATCAGAGCTAACGTTGCTCCACATGTCGAGCCCATCGAGCTTGATCCGTTTGAGCCAAGCACTTCAGAGACAACGCGAATCGTGTAGGGAAATTCTTCCTTTGAAGGAATCACTGACATTAGTGCTTTTTCCGCCAATGCGCCATGGCCGATATCGCGTCGTGAAGGGCCACGCATCGGTTTGACTTCGCCCACAGAATAAGGAGGGAAATTATAATGATGCATGAAGCGTTTTTTGCCCACCTCTTCCATACCATCGAGTGTCTGTTCATCGCCCGGAGAGCCAAGTGTCAGAATCGAAAGCACTTGCGTTTCACCACGCTGGAACAACCCCGATCCGTGTGTCCGTGGCAGCAAACCAACTTCAGCGCCCAATGGTCGAATCTCATCCATTGCACGTCCGTCAACACGCTTGTTTTCTTCCAAAATAGCACGGCTCACTTCTTTTTCCGCTTCACTTTCCGCTATCAGCATTAATTTCTTACGCTTTTCTTTGCCTACCTGTTCACCTTTCAACATTTCTTCCAAATCCGCTTTCAACCGGCCGACGGCTTCTTTGCGGCTTTTCTTTGTGACTTTCTCTTTTGAGGTGAGATATGCGGGAAGCTTATCTTTCAACCATGCGTGAACTTTTTCAATGATTTCCGGCGTAAGAACTTCTTCCTCGTCGGGTTTTTTGAGCATTTCTTCGACGGTTTTTTTTGATGCGCCTATTTCTTTTTGAATCGTTTCCAAAAACGCGCACACTTTTCCGATATGCTTAAGGCCAAACTCGATCGCCGCATATGTCGTCTCTTCGGAAACCTGCTGAGCGCCCGCTTCAATCATGATAACTTTGTCCGACGTGCCAACAACAAGTAAATCGAGTTCGCTTTTCCCTCGAGCTTCATAGGATGGATTAATCACCCATTCGCCATTGATCTGACCGATTCGAATGCCTCCCAATGGGCCTTTCCATGGGATATCCGAAAGCATCAATGCAGCGACAGCACCGACCATCGCCGGAATATCCGGGTCGTTTTCTTGATCGATGCAGAGAACCGTCAAAATAACCTGTACATCGTTTCTCATTCGCTGATCAAAGAGTGGTCGAATAGCTCGATCAATAAGTCGCGCCGTGAGAATCGCCTCGTCGGTTGCGCGCCCCTCGCGCTTGATAAACCGCGAGCTTTTTATTTTACCCGCTGCATATAAGCGCTCTTCGTATTCCACCATGAGAGGAAAATAATCAATGCTGTCATTAGTTTTGGAACCCATGACGGTTGTTGCAAGGACGACAGTGTCGCCATAACAACACAATACGGAACCGGATGCTTGCTGTGCAAGTTTGCCAACTTCAAGAGAGAGCGTTTTGCCGCCGATCTCCATTTCAAATTTTTTTTGCATACTTCAACTGACTGCTGTGCTGTCCATCAGATTTTAGATCTTCATCGAATGCACTACCAACCAATGAAGATGCTACCTATCCAATGAACAGCTGTACGTTATGATTTATAAAACAATTACTACATATATCAACCTTCGACAAGGTCGTATAATGATTTAGGTTTCTTTGACGAATGAAGTTTAGAACGTTGCGGACCCAGAGTCAAAGCGCGCTTTGCTCCTGAGTGCAACAAGTACCGCGCACGATCTTTTTCCAAATCAACAAAATCATCCGCTTGTTCGACAAGTTTCGCCGAAGTGGTTTGGCCGAATGCCATGACTTCAACAATACAGCCCTTGTTCTCCTTCAAATACAGTACAAGCGGAACATAATCGCCATCGCCCGTCACCAATACGACAACATCGAGTTTGTCTGCGGACTTAATGGCGTCAACCGACAGTCCCACATCCCAATCTCCTTTTTTGGTGCCATCGGGAAATACCTGCAAATCTTTTATTTTAAGTTCGAAGCCTTGTTTTTCCAATGCTTCAAAAAAACTCTGCTCTTCCGTTGAATGCGATCGCACCACATAGGCTATTGCGCGAATAAGCAAACGCGAAGCCGTTGCTGTTTTCAACACTTCCTGAAAATTTACGCGCGTGCCATAGAGGTTCTTTGCCGAGTGGTACATGTTGCCCACATCGATGAACACTCCGACGCGCTGATCTTTATGTTTTGTAAGCACACGTTTGTATTACTCTTAAACTACCACCGGCACTGCATCACCCTGAACAATCGCGGCATCAAAATCATCCACTTCTTCTTTCTTACCGAAATCCCGCACTTTCAGTCCAAGGCGCTTAACCAAATCTTGGTACCCATCAAAGTCTTCTGATGCGAGATATCGCAAAAGCCGCCTTCGTTCACCTACTTTTTTCAAAAGTCCTCTTCGGGAAGAATGATCCTTGCGGTGCTCTTTAAGATGCTCCGTCAAGCGAGTGATTTCCTCTGTAAGGATTGCCACCTGTACCTGTGATGAGCCGGTATCCCCCGCATGTGTGGCGTATTTTTTAATAATCTTCTCTTTGACTTTTTTATCCAACATATGTGTGGATCTCCTTGTGTCGCCATTGCCCAGCAATTCGGAAGAGAAGTGCGAAAAGCCGAGTCAAGCGTTATGAATTCAATAGACCAAGCATAGCATCGACGCCGTATCTTGTCAATAAAAAGCTGCGAGAGTACACTTGCTTACATGCGTCGCACAACTATGCTAGCCAAACTCATACGACAATTTCTTGAATACATCGAGGTAGAAAGAAACCGTTCGCTCAAAACGATTGAAAACTACCAGTTTTATTTAAATCGTTTTTTGGAATGGGCCGATGCGCATGGATTAAAAAATGCCGGTGATATCACCATTGATACCATCCATGAATACCGGCTCTGGCTCAACAGGCTGCATGGCGATAAGCCTCTGAAAAAAAATACTCAGAATTACCACATTATTGCCATGCGGTCGTTTTTGAAATATCTCTCCAAGCGGGATATTAAGGCGCTTGCGCCGGAAAAAATCGAGCTCGCAAAAATACCTCAGCGAACTGTCGCGTTTTTGGACACTGATGATCTCGATTTACTCCTCAGTGCACCCGAGCGGGAGCGAGAAGCATTGATCATCAAAAAACGTGACCGCGCCATTCTTGAATTGTTGTTCAGTACCGGCCTACGCGTATCAGAACTCGCATCGCTCAAGCGCAGTCATATCAATCTTAAGCGAGATGAGTTTAGTATTAGAGGCAAAGGCGATAAATACCGCATTGTGTTTTTGTCAGCACGCGCCCAAGAGCATGTGAAAGCATATCTGGATGCACGCAAAGATGCGTTTGAGCCGCTCTTTATCCGCCACGACCGCGCATTCGATCCGCGCATGAAACACAATGAGAGCGAGCTTCATCTCACGCCGCGCAGTATCCAGCGACTTATAAAAAAATATTCAAAAATAGCCGGCATTACGAAAAAAATCTCGCCGCATACGATACGGCATAGCTACGCCACCGACCTTCTCATGAATGGCGCAGACATCCGATCAGTGCAATCGCTTCTGGGACATGCGTCAATCACCACCACACAGATTTACACGCATATCACTAATCAGCATCTCCGCGACGTACACAAGGCGTTTCATGGTAAAACGCGGAAATGAGAGAATTGCTTTTTGCGATTCATATGATATTCTAATCAATATACGATATGCACTACACGTTCACAACAACATTTACAAAAGAAAAGCGATGGTATGTGGCGCGATGCGTTGAACTTGGCGTTGTGTCACAAGGAAAAACGATTGAAGAGGCAAAAAAAAACATTCAAGAAGCTGTTGAACTCTATCTCGAAGACCAGCCAACCCATACGATATATTTATCCAAGCAAGCCCCTCTCATCACGACACTTGATGTAGAGTATGGCTAAGACCTTTTCTGGCAAATTTGTTATCGCCATTCTCTGCCGACATTTCGGCTTTTTTGTTGTTTCTCAAAAAGGAAGCCATGTGAAATTGCGAAAAGAAACGCCCATGAACAATATTACTACCGTGGTACCGCTTCACAGAGAGCTTTCGTATGGCACACTGAAAGGAGTACTTGACTTAGCAGAGATTACCGTGCAAGACTTTATACAACATTCATAACATAAGCGCCCATAGCTCAATGGATAGAGCACTAGCCTTCTAAGTTAGGTATCCAGGTTCGATCCCTGGTGGGCGCAAAAAATAACAACTCATTTTCAAACTTATGCAAACTTTTTTTCTCGCTTTTATAGCCATAGCAAGCGGTGCCGTGGGAAATCTTTTGATCAAACTTTCGTCAAAAGATATCCCTCAAACGCTCAACCTAGATACACTCGGCAAAATGTTCACCTCACCGATGCTTCTGTTCGGCATTCTCTTTCTCGTAGGAAGTTTTCCGGTATATGCGCTCGTCCTCCAAAGACTTCCTGTCAGTTTCGGATTTCCCTTAGTGCAAAATCTTGCGTTTGTCACCTTGCTTGCGTTGTCATTCTTCTTTCTTAAAGAGCAATTGACATTTATCAATCTGGTTGGTATTCTTCTTCTCATCGTCGGCTTGTTTTTAGCCGGCGCGAAGTAGGGTTGAGAAAGGCATTGATCCACAACGCTGTTCTTTAACATTTGGGTATTTAGTGATATAATGTGTCATATGCCCAGAGTTGCATGTCAACGCTGTTCGACGGAATTTTACGTCAAACCCAATCATCAACGATTAGGGTATGGAAAATATTGCTCTCGGAAATGCTCATCGGAGTCATTAAAAACTGGTTCATACCTTCCCTGTACGATTTGTAAGAAAAAAATATGGCGTACACCAAAGTATCAAAGGGCTTCAAAAAGTGGTTTTTTCTTTTGTAGTAAATCTTGTCAAACAAAATGGCGTAATAAATATTTTTCAGGTGAACAACACCCTCTTTGGATAGATGGAGGAGGAGCGTATCGCGAAATAGCACTCAGAAGTAATAAAAAACGTGTTTGTAAACTCTGTAAAACAAAGGATGTGCGAATACTCATCGTTCATCACATTGACAAAAATAGAAAAAATAATAACCTAAATAATCTTGCATGGCTTTGTCATAATTGTCACTTCCTCGTTCATCATTATGAAGAGGAACGAAAAAGATTCATGGTGGGCGTAGTGTAATGGTCAGCACTCGACTCTGTGGAAGTCGCGGAGGGAGTTCGAATCTCCTCGCTCACCCCATGAAAACATCTCCCTTTCCGGGAGGTGTTTTTGTTTGACAAATAATATGCAACAATAACCTCATATGAAAATCTTTGCCGTATACGCCAATCCGATACTCATTGAAAAACCAAAGTGGTTTGATGATTTTTATCGTTCCTACGGAGGAGGATATGATTTGCATATCACTCTCAAACAATCATGCTTTGTTGATGAGAAAGACGAAGAGGATATACAGGGCAAATTGGCGAATTTTTTTGCATCACTTAAAATTCCGAATCATATCATCAATATTGTTTTTGATGTCATCGTAATCCCGAAGGAAGGATGTATTATGGTCAATGCGCGCGCGAATAGTACGCTGAATCAGCTCCAGAAAAACATTGTTCATGCGCTGAAAGATTATTCCCACTATACGACGCCCGAACTTGAAGCGTATGAAAAAAACTTCATTGGGCATATGACGATTGCCCGAGATGTCAGTCTTGTAGCAGAAAGCTTTGCTGTGTTACGATCAGACTGTTTCTTTAAAACTGAAGTTCGAAATATAACCTGTATTTTTGTTAACGAACAGACGCTTGAGGAATCGCAAAATCAAAACAACAAAAGAATATATAAGCTGTGACTGTTCTGTATAAAAACTTCCCAAGGGAGCACTCACAACATCTGCGAACAGAAGCGCAAGACATGCTTTAAAGGAGCTTGAATAGGGTATCGAAAATGATGTGGAATGTTTTTGCCAACTGCGCATTATGTAGCACTGTTCCGAATATCGGTTCGGTCAACGAAATAAGAGCGATGGTGTCATCCCATATGAGAATATCAGTGGGAACTCCCACGCATTTCTGCGGCAATAATTTTTCAGAATAAAATGCTTTAAGAGCTTCTCGAGTTTTCTGCACTGTGGCACCCCCTGATTCAGGAGACAATATATCCGTGAACGCTATTTCTTTTTCTCGCAAAGCGGATAGATATTTTTTATAAAAAACAGGATCAAGCTCGGAAAGGCTTTTTGTTGATCCGATGCCATAAATTCGCTGTGCGCTCAACGTTTGCCAATAGATTTCTTTTACGCGGGCAAATCCTTCATAAAACTTAACAACCGGCTTATTGGACTGAGTTAACGCAAGCGCATGCAAATCCGGCAAGATATGCCTTAATGCTTCTTTTTTTTCATCAAGGCGGGCAAAGAGGACTTCCGGATCTTGCGCAAAATAACTCTTTCGCTTTCCCTCGTACTGAATCGACACAAGGCCTTTGCCAATGAGCATTTCAAGAATGACATAGCAATTGGGCCGCGCCATACCGGTCCCGGACGAAATCCCCGGGGGCGCGGAAACTCCATGCTCCAAAAGATAGAGATAGACTGATATTTCCGACCCTTGAAGGCCAAATTGCTTTAATTGCTCATGTATGTTCTCCATATTCTATTTTGATATATTTATAGTATATCAAAATTGTATTTTAATGTCAATGCTTTATTAGTTTAATATGATGAATAGCATAGTATATGATTGACATTTTAGCGAAAATATGAGATACTTATGGACGTTGAGGACAGAACATTGAAAGGAAGAAAAAAGTGAAGAGTCAAAAGATGGCCGACCTTGTTAAGACTATGGTGGTAGGCACCCTGAACCCTATCTATTCGATCGAGACTAAGGATCTCGAGTGGAATTACGAGGAAAAGGATGTGCGGGATGCCATCCTGGTTATGAATATGTTGTCAGGCTATTTCGCTGAGCGGTTCGATTGGCTTCATAACCTTGATTGTATCTCCCCAGAAAACCAGGAAGCAGCCCTCCATCTGTTGGTGGAATATCGGACTAGGGCTAGACAACTCCCACTCTGGATCTACATAGCGATCAGGAAAGCGAATGAAAGGGGATGGGAGGTCCCGGAAGAGTGGGTAGAAATCCTCAAGGCTGCATGTACATTGCACAATCCGGCAAGAAGGCCGTACGACGAAACGGAGGCGGGATTCTTCCGGATGGCAGATGCATTCCTCAAGAAAGGGGAATAAAATGGAGCGGACTTTCAGCGTCGGTGAGCGGACGTACGAGCTACTCCTCCTAAAGGAGGAGATAGTATTCTTAGGTAAGGAGGCATTCTTCAACGGCAACTCCATACGCGAGCGAGGCGTGGAGCTGAAGGCGGACATGGGCAAGGAGGACGGGGAATTCATCTACGAACATTCCGAAAAAATCACGGCAGACCTCCGCGGGCTCTATCTGCTGTTCCCGAATTGGAGCCCCCCGGAGGACCCGAGTCATGGCATGATCATTGACTGTGAGGAGGGCGTGTGGCTCCAGAGGTGGAGCTGGCTCGGCTCCAACTACTGGGTTGCATTTGTTCGCCTCGTGCGTCGCATACGGTAATACACCAATGTTCTTTGACTTAGAGCAGTGCCCAATAAACTGCTCTTTTTTTATTTTAAAAAAAAGACCCGAAAGACGGGTCGTGAGATCGGACGGAAAACTATACTGCATTGGCAAACGGATTCCTATTAATGACACTCAGAGTCAACTGTACTCGCTTTTGCTTGTCGAGAGGCACACGCGCCAACATCTCGGCGAGTTCATGCTCCGAAAGATTAAGCAGAATCCCGGCGAGCATAAAACTTCCCTCATCCTGTAATAATGCCTCATCGAACAATACGTGGATTTCCTTTCTATCAAATGTTTCAATTTTCATATTGGAAATCTGAATGACATGCTTACTCAAAACACACCACAAAATAATTGATTGCCTCATGAAAACTTCATTGAGTTGTAACTTTTGCTGCTCCACAAGCTCAACAAATGGCATGATCACATCGAATCTGCCAACATCATCGTATGCACAAAGCCAGACAACAACATTATAGAGCGTTTCGAATCTGACCGAAGGATCTTTGATTCCACGGCATACATCGAGAGCGGCATCCAATTGCTTGTTATGGATATACCGCATAACTATTTCTTTGTATGCGGATGCGGATTTATTTTTTCTGGCGATACGCAGAGCGTACAGAAAATCGCCTCTATCCAAAAAGGTAAGTACGATCTTTTCGAGATCAGCTACCTGCGCAGGTGCAGACTCTCGCCCCTCAAGAAGTGAGGCAAAATATTCCTTATATTCTTCCAAATAGGATTCGTTCAGTGTGTAGAGATCCTGATCATACCAGAGTCCTTCTTCCTGTGATGCCTTCAACATCTCTTCGAGTTGCCAAAGATACTTAAGCGCCTCTTCGGGCTCCTCGACATGTAGTTGAATGAGGAAAAGGACAATGGCATTGGCACGAAAGAGTGGGTGATGAATGAGCTGCAACACTCGTTGTGCGAGATCAAGGCGGTTGGCAAACTCCTCCTGCCACATCCACGCTCCGATGGCGCTTTCCAAAAGATGATCGCGAAGAAGCGCCTCTTTCTCCTCATCGCAGATAAGCTTGATATACTCTTCTTCTCTCCCCATAATAAGATAGGCTTGGGCAAAGTGTTCGAGAGGATGCTGCGCGCTATCTCTTAGTTGGTCAACAGTCGGTACTGGCAGATGGTTGGCGATTTCATGTGCTGCCGCCAAGTAACGATTGGTATCTGGCGAATGAGCCCGAGCTGAGGCCACAATAAGATCGCAAAGTAATTCCAGCTTGTCGCTCGCACTGGATACCGTGGAAATTTCAGCAAATGCCTGTGACAGATTTTCTGCCGTAATTTTTTTACGCACCACTTCCGTGCGCGCGTTCCTGCGAGCACGAACATTTTTGATTGATGCCAACTCTTCGTCAGCGGCTTCGAACTCTCCGGAATGTGCAAGAGCAAAAGACTGTTCTGCGCGAACAGAATCAACTGCAAAATAAGCGCCGCGCTCTTCGAAATAATCCTTAAGCCATTGAGTCTCACGCAATCTACTGGTTCCGATAAGTGCGCGTTTTAGCGCATCGCTTGTTCGGGCAATACTTGCGTATGATCCACGATCTCCTTTTGCAAGTGACCATGTCCAGTGATGTGTGAAAATGGTGCATGCAAGCATAAGTTTTTTATGCCCATAGCCATAATTGGCAAAGCTTGTCTTTATATTCTTTCTATCCCGTTGAATAGCTTCGTCTTGTGTTGTCATTTTTAATGTACGATCGTGTGAAAAATAGCATTTTTTGGAGTATTTGTCAAGGGAGGGTGGACAAATTCGCAGAAAATAAAAAACCCTCATGTGAGGGTTTCGGTGTTAGGCTGATTCACTATTCAGCTCGCGGTTAACACGACCGAATGCGGGATGATAGCCTGTTTTCTGCAAAAAGTGCGTTTTCATCTTTTCGCGATCAAAGACACCATCTGTCTGCCAGTGTTTCTTCAGGTTCGGTAGAGTGGTGTCAATGAATGTTTCAAGAGATTTGCGATTCACTCCCCTTTGCCGTGTGGCTATAGCCTCTCGTACGCGGTTTTCGAGATCCGAGCACACAATTGCCTCAACAAAATCTTCCATCGTCTCATAGCAAAACTCCTTGGCAACATCTCGAGCAGCCCTGATGTTCCGCGGGCCGATAAGCTGCAGCAAATCTACGCCATGAAGGATTCCGCGCAATTCGACGTTGAGGATTCCATCATCTATTTCCAGTATCGGCATTTCCTCTTTCGGGAAGAGCGCTTCGAGATCGACATCTCCTTCAAAACCAAAGAGCTTGCGCGCCACGGTAAGCGTCTCAACGGCTTTGCACAAATAATCCTTTTGCTGTGGCAGCGCTTCAAGCTTTGCGGCAACAGACTTAAGATTATTCCCTTCTTGAATATATTCAGCCTCAAGGCCCTCAATCATTTGCTGATGATCGTGAAGCGCTTTGACTGCCGTCATAACGGCCGCGTGGGCATCGTTGAGATTTACAGTACTATCGACTTCCGATCTTAACGCATCAAAGGCTGTGTTATATTCCGTACGAGCGTCTTCGAGTGCTTGGCGGAATTGCGGCGTTTCTTGCTTTGCCGCATGAATGTCCGAACCAAGTCGCGCCATCCGAACCCGGATTGCCTCATGATCTGCTGCGTATTCCTTGCATTGCCGATCACAACTTGCGAATTGATCGCTATACATCGAGATGCGCCTTTCAAACAACGTCTCGCCGTCAACATGACTCTCTCGGGCATTGCGAAGATCCTCTTCGAGCTTATCACTACGCTCTTGAGACTTTTCTAGTTTGCCCTGCAGTTTCGCAATCTCTTCATTTTCCCGCGAATAACGCTTACGCATCGCGTCGTCAAATTCGCGTTGAAAACGTTCGCCTGTTTTGACAAGGAATGATTCCTTTCCTGGCCAGTCGACACCGATCTTTGCACAGGCGGAAAATAACTTGATCCACAGATCGCTATTGGATCCTATGGTCTGACGCGGCGTTGGCGCATTCAAGCATGTACGGTAGCGATCGATCCATATAGTAGGATCGGACTGATCGTAAAAGAGATGGAAGAATGTGAGCACCAAACTTTCTTCCTGATCGAGTCCAGACCGGTAAAAACGTGCCTGCTCATCTGTACTCAATAGAGTGGTTAGATTGTCGTGCAATCGTGCATTTCGTTCTTTGTCGTTCATGGTAAAGTACGCATGAGCTTCATACTATGCTAATAAAGTGCTTTTGTCAAGAGTGCTCTAGACAAATTCAAGAGATAATAAAAAACCGCCTTTAGCGTGAAGGCGGCGGATAGAGAATGGGAAACTCGAAATCACTCACCGTACAAAAGTTATTGCAATCGGAAAGCGCACGGCGCACCCAGATGTCTGCCTCTTGAAATGAAGTTTCCAGACCAAATTTCATCTCCGAAACCATTTCTTGAGGATTCAATGGACAGTTCAAAAGCCCGGCATACAATCTCGTATTATCACCAATGGCACATTGCTTATAGGCTGTTTCTACATGCGAGATTTTTGCGCGAAAATCTTTTAGATCGATCCTGTCACGAACGCGCTTTCTGTCGCTGGATTTGGAAGCTATTTTTTCCTCAACAGAGCTTCGGAATTGGTAGACTTTAAAGCTCAACTGATCAAAGCCATTACCTGCTTTTTTGAGATCTTCCGCAATTGTTCTGAATGTTACTCCATCGCACATCTGGCCCGACATGAGAATCCCGAATTCTGTCTTTGCCTTATAGAAGAGTGCGAAAAGAATGAGGCTTTCCCGTTGAATGGATGACCATGCTACATTAAAAGGTACGAGAATCTGAACAGAAAGTACGTTATTCATACTACTTGCTTGCAATTCTACCAAAATGATTCTAAATGTCAAGATGAAATATGCTATTATTGGAATAGACCAATCAAGCACCCATGAATATCGTCCACCATCACATCAGACAGTATTTTTTTCTTGACAACGCATTTTTTTGAGCATAGTATTACTATTGATTAATATTAATCAATCCAGTATGCCACATTCTCAAATCCATTCATTGCCTATTACAAAGGCACGCATTAATCTTGGCGGCGTTGTTCGTCAGGCATATATCCAAAAAAAATCTTTTCTCCTTGAAAAAGGAGGCATTCCTGTCGCTGGCATTCTTGGCATTGATGACTTTGAAGATTGGCTTGATCTTAGTAACCCTCAACTCAAGCAAGATATTCAAAAAGGATATAAGGAACACAAAAAAAAGAAATCAAAATCTCTTGATTCACTCTTGAAGCATCTCGCCTAAGGATCACCTAGTATGGCGTGTGCACATCGCATTCTCATATCATCGCTCTTTACGCGAGATGTGAAACAATATATAAAAAAAGATAGCTGCCTAAAAAGTATCGTTGAGCGCGCAAAGAATATTCTTGAATCTGATCCGCACAATATGTCCAGGCAGCATGACATTAAGAAGCTTGAGGGCCTAAAAGTCGGAGAGGGTGTTTTCAGATTGCGTATTCGAGATTATCGCATTCGCTACGACATTATCGGATCTGATATTATTCTCTATTCTTTTCGCCATAGAAAAGAAGCCTATCGATAAAAAAGACCCCTTTGTTATGTGGGGTCATGTTCGGCCGTATGGCAAAGCAATTTCGTGCAGACACTATGTAGCATCTCGAAATCCGTACGGTGTAAGATCGATGAGGTCATAGGAAACCCATGCACGGCCAGTTTGATCTACTGCAAAAGTTCGACTCACCCACAACACCTGTGCTGCGAAGAATGCGCCTCGATCGGATTCATTTTGTGACTCCGTGTGTGTCAGCCCCACTTCGTCTGCTCGGACAAATCCTAACTCCCGTAAAATATCCGAAAGATACTCCATGCAGTTCAATAGCATCGCGCAATACCATTGAAGGAATTATTGGCTCCAGTTTTTTTAAAGTGCGCTTCGATAAGTTCAATATCGCGGGAAAGACGTTTGCGCACTCCTTCCATGGTGAGGTTATCGTGAATGAGATGTCGATAGATATATTCTTGCTTCCCGTCATCTAGCTCCTGATATTCCAGACATAAGGCGGCAATCTCATCGGGAACAACATACACGCGTAATGTGCGTGAGGTTCTTAAGAGGCGAGAAATGATACGCTCAATATTCTCAACAACTCTTTTACCAGGGTGGGGCCATTGCGACCACGGGATAAATAGATATCTCTCTTTGTCTTTCTTAAGTGCAGAGACAAGCTCACCAAATAGTATCGCATCTTCACTCAACTCTCGAATGATCGTATCACTTACAAACCAAATGGATGAAGCGAAATCTTTCTTCTTTTCTACTTTCCGTGTCCTCACCAAACCATTATCTACAAAAAGGTGGGTGTTTATGAGTCTTCGCATGTGTTCATGACATAAAAAGAACGTACAATCATACGATTATACTATGCCACCATTTTAAAAAATGTCAATCGTGTCAACTTGCGCAATGCTTGATTTTTTGATATACTATCTTTAGTAGTATTCAAATCATAAAGAATATACTATGGCGAAATTTGGACCGGAAGAAGCTGTGAAACCAGCAGTAGAAACGGCAGAAAAACCGCAAGAAGCAAAGGCAGAAAGTGGCAAAGAGAAACCTCTTAGTGAAGTTGGGCGAGAGCGTGCTGAACGCGCACAACAAACTGTTTCTAAAGGTGTTGAAGCCGTTAAGGGCGCTTTTGGCAAGGGTCTGTCTTTTTTGAAAGAAAAAGGCATGGCGCTTTTGGCGCTTGACGTCGCCGCTGCCCGAGCAGGCAAAGCTACAGGAGAATTCCTTAAAAAAGACGCTGCAAAAACGCTTGAACACGCTAAGATAGTGGGCCAATTTGTTAAAGAGCAGGCTAAAGAGGCTGCTGTTGATATTGTACTAGGACCTGCTGCAAATCTCGCAAGACAAGCTGCAAAGGAAGCGGGAAGAGATGACGTGTTGAAATTTACTGCAGAAAAAACAGGAGAATTTCTTAAGAAGGATGCTGCAAAAACACTTGAGGATGTAAAAGCTGTCGGACGATTTGGCGCTGCCGTCGGTAAAGGAGCGGTTGAAGCTGGCAAAACAGCTGTGGAAGTTGGTGCTATCGCCGGTGCAGTCGGCGCAGAAGTCGGAAAATTTGCTGCGCGAAAGGCGGGGGAAGGAATGGAGGCCGCAGCAGGATTTGCGGCGAAAAAAATTGAGCAAACCATGGATAGTGCACAGAAAAAATATGAAGCACTTGCCACATCCCTTACGCGCTTAGAACAGCAAGCGCGCAATAGCATCGCCGAAGCACGTGATCGCTTCAATGGAAAAATGAATACCACTCGCGAAAACGCTATTAACGCCATTGCTGATGCTATCAATGCCGGAATTGATGCGAAACAGAATCTGCAATCATCTATTGATCAGGGTCGTAAAGCTGTAGGAGTAAGCATATTTGAATTTATTAAAGGCAATAATGAACGGAAACTTGAAGAACTAAAAACAAAACTTGAACGAACACAGAAAAAAGTATCACATAGCACTGCTATGATAAGCGCTTTATCACGATAACATTATGAATACCATTGAAGAATTGGTTTCTCTTATCAATCAACATGAGGGTTTTTCCCAAGAAGAAAAAACCGCATGGCTAGAACGCCTCAACAAAGAAGGGCTAAGCGATACCTTCAAAGAAGAGCTCAAGCAACTTCTTCAGAATAAAATCGACGCTGAATATACTGAACTCGGCATCAAGATTGACGAAACGAGCAGTGAATACAAAGAAGCGCATCAGGTAATGATGTCTGAAATTGATACAGCGGAAAACCAATTCAAAAAAGAAGCAAAGGAACTCAAATCACAAGCCGACGCACTCCAAAAAAATACATCAAACGATATGGATGTTGCCATGGCAGATGCCGCCCGCCAGTCCATCAATGGCACTCTTTAATTGATTCGTTACGGTTTTACAATACCAGCTAGAGTCGCTCTTGATTCTTCTATATTTTTTTTTGCTTCATGAGAGGCAGCTTCTTTTGAGAGATCAATGTCCTCCTGTGCAATATGCTTTTCACCCTTTTGATAGTCTTTCGCGATACCTTTTAATTCGTTATAGAAATCAAGCATAAGCTTTTTATAGGCTTTGCTCTCCTCGCTTGTTATTCCCAGTGTGGAAAGAATTTCAGAAACATTCCGTTGAGTATCGACAGCTAATTCCGACATAAGAGCTTCTGATATTCCCTCTTGAGTAATTCGCTCTGTCCATCGCGTCGCTTCCGCTTCGGAAAAAAGTGAGCTTGACTGTATACGACTAATGAGTTCTTCGGTTTTCATAAGATTTATCCAAGTGAGGTTCCCTTAAAAAATTCACTCTTCTTTTTTTCCGCTTCGGCTTTTTCGGCAGCCGCTCTATCTCTTTGGGCAAAGGCTTTTATCATATCAAGCTTCGTTGAATACTGCGTGGATCCCGACGGATTTTCATGTCCGGAAAGCTCCTCACCGCGAGAAAGAGGAACCTTCATATTGGGTTCCGGGAAATATCCGGCATCTTTCAATGCTGTACGATGTAAAGGCGTATCGCCTGTCACCCATGACTTTCCCTGCCGATCAACAAAAGCGATCACGCCTCCTTCACCATTATAATGCCCTTTGTATTGTTGCAAATTATACTCTTTGGAAAAATCTACCTGTGTATTCACTTTATTCCATTCATTTTTCACGGTGATGACATCAGAAATAGCGATACGCATACTACCGGGAATTGCCTCATTCAATTCTCGCTCTTGCTGGGCCTTTATTTCTTGCCCCCTCGGAGCCTCAAAATTCTTCCGAACTACTTGTATTTCTGTAACAAACCTAATGCCTTCTAGCGCCGCTTTTTCTTTTTCTGTCGGACTGAGTGCTTCAAATCGTGTCATCCGATCAGACGAGCTTTTATCTGTCGCTTTTTCTTTGTTTGTGACTCCAGTAGCGCCTCCTTTCATTTTTTCAGAAAGAAATGTTATGCATGCTTTCACTTCATCAACCTTTCCCATCATTTTTTCTAAAAAGGTTTTTGATTTCTCTTGGCTAAATCGCGTACGTAACGTTTCATGACTTTTGATCATACGGTCTGCAAGTTTATCGGCAGCATCTTCAACACGTTTAGCGCTTATTGTTTCCTTGGAAGGTGCTGCTGCTTTTTCGGGAGTGTGTTTGCCTTCCCCCTCCACAATAGGTTTTATTTGTACTTCTGCATTTGGCATATGCTATTAGTATAGCGTATTATGTATGATTATTAAAATTTTTCTGTTGTTGCAAAACGAGCGTAAATGCACAGAGAATTGTGGTAATTCCTGCCGACACAACGCAATATTGGCACCAAGAATGGAGCACAAATCCTTGCAGATACACAAGCCATGCCGATACTGCAAATGCCATTGCAACAATCACACCAGTCGCACGGATAAATAAACTACTACCGGTTTCTCGATAGAGAAGCAATCCAAAAAAAACGGTTGCGTAATATGCCGCTCCAAGAGCTGCAATCGGAATAGGCCCAACTGTAGAATATGCGCTTGTCGTTACGGTATCGCATCCGTTCAAAATAGTGCAGGGAAGCGGTATGTCGATATAATGATGAACTGTCAAATAGAGCGCATCGACAAACCCTAAAAATGCCACAATACAAGCGGCGATAACAAGATTATTGTGCGTCGCTGAGGGTTTTGTCGATGAGTTGTTTGAATTCGTCATACGATCGTGGGCTGTCGATTTTTTTGCCGTTCAGAAAAAATGTTGGTGTGCCTTGTATGCCGGAGCGAATTCCGCTTTTTTGGTCTGCATCGATTTTTGCCTTCACCTCTGCGCTGTCCATATCTTTTTCAAATTGCTTACGGTCGAGTTTCAGCTGATCCGCATATGATAAGAATACATCTCTAACATTGGCTGAATCGGGCCACTTGGTTTGATGTTCAAAAAGCAGATCATGCATTTCGAAAAACGTTCCTTGTTTGCCGGCGGCTTCTGCCGCTTGAGCGGCCAGAAGCGCATGCTTATGGATCTGCGAGAGAGGGAAATTGCGATAAACAGACTGGATGCGATTGCCATATTCGCCATCCAATTGTTTAAGCAATGGATAATATGCTCCGCATGCGGGGCATTGAAAATCGCTGTATTCCACAAGCGTAATGCGCGACATTGGATTGCCTCGCACATGATCTGTTGCTGTGACGTTTTCCGATAATGCCGCTGATTGATCTGATCCTCCCGATTCACCCTTTTTTTGACTGGTAATGGCAAGTCCTGCAACAACCGCAATGGTGATGATAAAAATACCGACCCACAGGCCGATTGTCGCAAACGAGTTTTTTCCTTCTTTTTTTGACATATACCCATTCTTTCTCTACAATGGCTGCTCTCAAGAGCATAGAATATTTCCAACAGTTATGCAAACATTCAAGTGGCGTTTGAAGGCAGTACCCATGCTTTTTGTGCTCGCGTTCAATCCCGCACTCACATTACATACCGCTAAGGCGCCAATCGAAATACATCAGCGCGAAGCTGTTCACACCGAAAACAGCTCGCGATCTGAGAATTTCCCCATCATTCTCTATCATCATATTCGCCCCCTAACGCCGAATATGTCGCAACTTGCCCGTGGGCTTTCAGTAACACCCTCTGTATTCGAAGAACAACTGCGCTATCTTACATCCCACAATTACGACAGTATGCCGCTGCGAGATTTTGCTGCAAATGTTACCGCAAAGCTACCTATCCAGTCAAAATCCTTTGCCCTTACCTTTGATGACGGCTATGGAGATTTTTATACTCATGCATGGCCGCTTCTCAAACGCTACAAAGTGCATGGAACACTTTTTGTCATTATCAATCGTATAGGCACTCCGGATTATGTAACTTGGGAGCAAGTCAAAGAGCTTGATGCAAGTGGGCTTGTCTCAATCGAATCACACACCCTTAACCATCCACAGCTGAGCAACCTCACCCAGCAAAAAGCAATATTTGAAATCGAACAAAGTAAAAAAATACTGGAACAGCGACTTGGGCATTCCGTTACGCTGTTTTGCTATCCTTATGGAAGATATACACAAGAAATTGCCAAAGCTGTAAAGCAAGCGGGCTATAGCGCCGCAATCACAACCAAGGGCGGAACTACCCATTCACCGCATTCATTATTTGAACTGCGCCGAGTCCGACTTTCAACATCTGATACGGGTACTGTTTTAGAACGAAAAGTCCTTTCTTTTTTTGGTCAAAAAACCCCTTGACAGATTATAGACCTCGTGGTAGTCTTGCTTAGTACTCTTAACGGATGAAAATTCAAAAAGAGTGCGTTGTACATCCAGAAGGGGAACGAGACGATAGTGCCATTCCACTTCCATTTTTCCGAGACGGCCATTCATCGAGACAACAGTCGGGAAAAGTTGGAGCTGGTAAAACACTCACTCTCATCTCCTGCCAAGCACGCTCAACAGCATTTCGCAAAAGAATCGACGTGAATCCACAAGGGGGGTTCGCTGGAACCCAGCCTGTCCCGCGGGATCGGCAATATTGCGAAATGCGAGCGGTAGGAAAGAGAAAGGAAGGAACCATGGGCGTTGGCGCTTGACCAAGCCGAGGTCGGTCGGCCAGCCCAATAACAGCTTCTAAGCAGTAGTCCACATTGAGGACGGTTATTGCCAATAGTACTGTTTGCACGTGTAACGAGTCAAAATAAGGCTTTGAAGCCTGAACGAAAAGAGGCGAACCTCTACTCGAAAACACAGCACATGTACCATCTGGCGAGCCGTCCATTTTTTATTCTTCTAATCAGATTGCAAATCTCGTGCACCCCTGAAAGCATACTCAAACAATATTTTCATTGCATGGGCAATTACTTCACTTTCAATAACGATTGATGGAAGTTTTCCGACACATGATAAAAATGCAATTTTGTTATTATATAATAATATATCCGCCTTAAATCCGCTTTCCTCTTTTGGTAAATAGTAGCGTTTAACAGCGATTGTTTTTCCAACCGGGTCTCCGGAAATAAGTCCCTTGGCTGTTGTTCCAATTTTTTTTAGTTGCTGAAGTTTTTCAATAAGTTCTTCAGATTTCAAAATATGTTTTATGCTTTCTAAATCTGAGATTTCATAGAATGTTTTTGGTTTTGAAATAATCATATCTTCCAGTATCGTCAATATTCCACCCTTCCCCTCAAACATCTTCACTACCGGCCGGTCGCCTGACTGCTTAAGCTTGAGTGATGGCATAACGCGCTCCAAGTCCCTCAATCGCTCCTGCATTTCAAGCTCATGGCGCCTGGAATACGCCAGTAATTTTTCGGGGTCTTCAGAAATATAATACCGCTTCTTACCCTTAATAAGACTAGACATCAACCCGCGCGCCGTGAGCGAATCAATAACAACATACGTCGCCTGGCGCGAAAGTTTTGTCATCTTCGTCAGCTCAATCACTGTTGCGGGGCCATGCTCAAGGCTTGCCAGATAGGTTTTAATCTCACTACCCACAAATCCCAGACCCTTGAGTATTGTATAGATGTCGTTTTCATTCATAAAAGAAAATTAGGGATGAATTGCGTCTCAAGCACATCTAGAGTGTAGTCTAGCATAAAGAGGCTTTAAAGCAAGCGGTTTTGCGAAGCGCCGTTGCGTAGCTTGCCAAGATGTTCATAAGCCCGATCGGTTGCAGTCCTCCCCCTTGGCGTCCTTTGCAGAAATCCCAATTGCATCAAAAACGGCTCATATACATCTTCGATGGTCTCCATTTCTTCAGAAAGCGATGCCGCAATGGTATTTAATCCCACGGGCCCGCCTCCGAATTTTTCGATAATCGTCGTAAGAATTTTTCTATCCAAAGCATCGAGTCCGCACTGGTCGATGCCAAGCGCTTCAAGCGCCATTTTTGAGATAGCCGCATCAATTGAGCCCGTTCCTTTTACTTGCGCATAATCACGCACGCGCTTAAGCAGGCGATTTGCAACTCGAGGAATTCCGCGCGCGCGCGATGCGGTCATATCCGCCCCCTCGTCATCGAGATCAATGCCCAATATCTGCGCGGATCGGATGAGAATGCGCTTGATCTCGGGCAGTGTGTAAAAATTCAAATGCAGTGCATTGCCGAATCGATCGCGCAATGGCGCAGAAAGCATACTTACGCGTGTTGTCGCACCCACAAGCGTAAAGCGTGGCACATTGAGTCGCACAGTACGCGCCGCAGGCCCTTTTCCTAAAATAATATCAAAAGCAAAATCTTCCATTGCCGGATAGAGGCTTTCGGCAATCGTCTTTGGCAGTCGATGAATTTCGTCAATAAACAAAATATCTCCATCAGAAAGATTGGTGAGAATGGCCGCCAAGTCGCCTGTGCGCTCAAGCGCAGGTCCCGACGTCACGCGGATGCTGGCATCCATTTCTTTTGCAATGATATGCGCCAATGTTGTCTTTCCCAAACCCGGAGGACCCGAAAGAAGCACATGTTCAAGAGGCTCGCCGCGCTGCTTTGCCGCTTGCAAAAAAACATCCAAGCTTTCTTTGATTTGTTCCTGACCGATATATTCATTGAGTGAAGAAGGGCGAAGTTGCGCATCAAACCGAGATTCTTCAACTCCCTGCTCTTCGGGCAATGAAAGATGTAAACCTTCATCATTCATAAAAATCGGTATTAGTACTTCTCCTTCAACCTACCATAGCTACTTTCGCTAATCAATCGTGCGCTTGATGGTGATGCTCCATGCAAACCCACAGTGCGCGGCTTGGAATCACCTCTCTCACACGCTCTGCCCACTCGATCACAGTGATGGTATCATGCCTTCCAATATACTCATCCGCCCCGATTGCTTGCAACTTTGTCGCGTCTTCCATCCTATACGCATCAATGTGACAGAGATGTCGTACGCCATTTAATCGAGCTTCCTTATTTCGAACATCATAGATATTCATGATAACAAATGTCGGGCTTGTGACACGTTCTCGAACGCCAAGTTCCTTGGCGAGAAGTTGCGTAAACGTTGTCTTGCCCGCGCCGAGATTTCCTTGAAGAGCCAATACATCACCACCTTGAAGTTTGTGCGCAAACTCTCGTGCAATGCGCGCGGTATGCTTGAGCGATTGGATACTGTGCGTGATCAACTTCTTTCCCTTGCTGATAGTCAACGTTCGATGCTCCATATGATAATGCTATTCGCTAGTGAGTTCCCATCGCGGCATTGCATCGAGAGAATCGAAACGTGAAAAATCTTTTTTTACAGCATGGAAATATCCCGCCACCGCAATCATCGCCGCATTATCCGTACAGAGTTTCAATGGGGGGTTTATATATCTTGCTGTCGGAACCGATTGCCGCACAGACAAAGCCATGTGTGTGCGCAATGCCTTGCTTGCAGCTACACCGCCTCCTATCATGACCGTTTTTACTCGATAGGCTTGAGCAGCTTGCGCAGTCTTACCCACAAGCACATCGATGATTGCTTGCTGCAGAGAAGCGCAGATATCTGCGCGAACTTTATTATTAAAATTCTTTTCTTTTTTGAGGCGCTGGACAAGATACAGCACTGAGGTCTTCAGTCCGCTGAAACTAAACTCAAGGCTTTTGCCGTCAAGCATCGGACGTGGCAGATCAAAACTTTTTACATTGCCTTGCTGGGCGCATCGCTCAATGGCCGGGCCGCCCGGATACCCGAGTCCCAGAATGAAAGCGGTTTTGTCAAAACATTCGCCCGCCGCATCATCGCGCGTTGCGCCAAGTAGTGTATAGCGGCCATGGCCTTTCATAAGAATGATTTCGGTATGCCCGCCGGATACGATCAGAATAATTGCGGGAAAGATATTCTGGTCTTGTGCGCTTAAAATATTCCGGTCCAAAAAATTCGCATAGATATGCCCCTCGATATGATTGATGGCAATGAGCGGCTTACGCAACAACCAGCTCAATGTTTTTGCCGTCTGAACGCCCACAAGAAGCGATGTGATAAGGCCTGGACCAGCTGTCACAGCTAGTGCGTCGGGAATGCGGCCTCCAAGAGCTTTTTTGATAACGGGAATGACTGTTGCAATATGGTTCCGAGCAGCTACTTCTGGCACTACACCGCCTGTTACAGCGTGAATACGCGCCTGAGATGCCACGATATTGGACACAAGTGAAAAACGCCCCTTTTTAATGGTTAAAAGGGCTGCAGCCGTCTCATCACAGGAAGATTCAATGCCAAGAATGATCATAGTTATAACGAATCAAGGCACTATATCACAAAATAACGCACTTGAAAAGCTGCCCTTTGCTTACAACCATCATAAATGTAAACAATACTCTTGACAAAATAGCACTTTTGTGCTATACTTCTTTTCACGCTCAAGGAAACCTGCCGTTCGTCACCCGAAGATCGGTGGCTGTTGGAAGTGGAAACTAGAGATGCTGGCATAAAAACCGGCAAATCCGAATTGAAGCTTCCGCTGCAGCCCAGTTTAATCGGAATTAACGGAAAAGGACCTAGCGTTTGTGGCCAGTGAGGTGCGAACCTTCCAAGTTCGCCTCAAGCAGTGCGAACCGCACCTTGCTGGCCCGAACAATTTCGACAGGAAAAGAAAGGAGAAAATCATGAAGCGATTATGACGCCGGCCATGCCCGCGCCATCCCCTCCCCCCCTCCCTGTCACCCGCCCCGCGCAGCACCAACACATCTGAACCCGACCAAATATCGTAAGTGTTCAGACAGGTGCCAAGCGGGGCTTTTTTTATACTCTGCGCTTTCTCTCTTTGACAATTATCAATTCATTTTCTAGAATAGACCTATCCTTCAACCATGGCCCTATCGTCTAACGGTTAGGACAGCGGCTTTTCAAGCCGTTAATCGGGGTTCGATTCCCCGTGGGGCTACCAGAATCAAACAATCTTCAGTTTTGCCGATTTCTTTTTGGGCTGCCTCAAGGGCAGCCCATTGAGTTTGGGTCCAATTGATATCATTTTTCAATCC